>ERZ772977.325-NODE-325-length-35845-cov-6.777899_pt1 | contig 35845 bp, 43 predicted proteins | sample MGYA00511131_ERZ772977 | MGnify/ENA primary metagenome ERZ772977 (study PRJEB29015, sample SAMEA2737935) | human oral metagenome | biome: human oral; feature: human-associated habitat; material: dental | place: China | collected 2151 ...
ACCAGCCATGCACTATTTATTCACATTTACAAAGACACGCCTGAACTCGTAAGAATAGTTTTGCCAATGCGGCGAGGAGATAACAATTCCTCATTGTGAGCCATTGGCCAATCCTGAAATATTTCTTGGCTCGGTTCATCCAGTTCTGGGTTAGTGATGAATTGCCTATTCTCGGCGACCTGGCGTACCATCTGCTCAATCACTTCTTCTGGAACACCACACTTTCTCATATCCTTTTCCAGATATTCTTGATAGTTCGGCAAAAATAAATCCTCCAATTTCTGGAATTCCTGCCACGACAGCTCTCGACATTCTTCAACCCGAAATCGCATGGTATAATTCAAAAAATCTTGACCGCCTGACTGCCAGACATAGCCAAGGTCGGCGTGGTGTAACAATTTCGCCTGGATACTGTCACGACAGATTTGCTCTTTTGGACCAGGAATGGTGCCAATGATTGCACTTTTCATAAACTGGTGCTCAGCTGAACCAGGTTCGTACTGCTCATCGAGAAACGAGACCGAATAATGTTCTTTAGTAACATAACCCTCCGGCGGTGGACCGGCTTTAAATCCAGCATCGTGTGCTGCCGCTGCCACTAGTAACAGGTCTTTCTGATCCGAGCTCATCTTGCCTGCTGGAATCATATCTGTCAGTAGGCGCGTCGAGTGCATCACATCTACACCGTGTGCTGGCTGGTGATATGGATAATTTGGATAGGTAGCTAGTAGACTCACTGACAACTCAGTAAGAGACTCCGCCTGTTCTTTGCTATCAAATAGCTTTGCAAGTTGCTCCTTTGAGGTATATCGGTCCAGCACCTTTGCTGATACTGTCAATTCTGCATCGGTCACCGTTGGGTCGTCTTGGTTAGCACAGTTTCGTTGTTCCCATAACTTTTCGTCAAGAATTTTTTCAGCAGTAGTTCTATTCACAGCCCTATATTATATATTATTTGTACTATTTAGTCAATAGTACAGCGTCGTGAACCCTGCAAGCGAGCTAGCCTGAACGGATATATTTCAACCCTTATTATTTCTTCAGTGCCTCGGTCACCCGCTGCGCCGTTGGCAAATTAGCATCAACATTTTCCAGCGCTTTAGTAGCATCAGCCAAGGTATAGCCCAGTGCCATCAACGCTTCCAAGGCTTCGTCAGAGGTGTTCAGTTCAGTTTGGACTGTAGTACCTGCTCGACCATACTGCGTCGGCAAGCCAACCTTATCGCTCAAATCAACCACCACGCGTTCAGCAGTTTTTTTGCCGACACCAGCAGCTTTTTGCACAAACGCACTGTCGGCGTTGGCGATGGCATTGCGCACCTGTTCTGCGTCGCCGAGGCTGAGAATAGCCAATGCTGCCTTCGGGCCGACACCCTGAACCGTGATGAGCATCTCAAATAGTTTCTTTGCTGCCAGACTTGAAAAACCGAACAATTCTTCTGCCTGCTCGCGTACATGATGATAGGTATAAAACTTGACATCCTGATCCAGCACTACCGCCTCAAAATCACCAGCTGCCACACTAACTTCATAGCCAACGCCGTGAACGTCAATCACCAACGAACCATTAAATTTCTCGGCAACTTTTCCAAAAACATGTGCAATCATAATTCAATTATACCCGATTCATCGCCGCATGGGTAATTGCCGCCGCCAGAGCATCAGCACAGTCGTCTGGCTTCGGCACGTCCTTGAGTCCCAAGTTTAAACGCACCATTTCCTGGACTTGCTTTTTATCAGCCTTGCCATAGCCCGTCAGCGTCTGTTTGATCTGTAGCGGCGTATATTCGGCGATCGGTAGCCCCGCTTTTCGGCCCGTCAACATCGCCACACCACGCGCTTCTGCCACGGAAATTGCCGTCGTCACATTACGTGCAAAAAACAATTTTTCAATCGACATCACATCAGGCTTAGCCTCTGTAATAATCTCCGTCAAGCTATCAAAAATCTCCTCCAGCCGCTCATCAATCGGTGTGTGAGCCGGTGTCCTAACGACACCCGCCGTGACCATCTTAAATTTACCGCCCGAAAAATCAATCACGCCAAAGCCCAAAATCCCTGTGCCTGGATCGATACCAATAATTCTCATGGTATGTATTATAGCAATGATTTGACCGCTCAGTCACTAACTCATCGCCGTAATCGTCGTATCAATTGCGAAAGTTCCCAGCGCCACTGCCACGCGCCGTACCCTACCGCCAATAAACTAACGCCGCCAAACACCCACCAGCCCCAAGTCGCACCGGCAACCTGTTGAACGCCCGCTGTCGCTGAACCAACAACTGGTATGCTGGCAGTTTTTATCTTCCGACAACGCCGGGTGGCTGGATTGCGCTCAAAGCCTTCCGGGCAGTCTTTTAGGATATCATCGGCAGCGGCAATTTTCTTACAACGGCCAGTTGCTGGGTTGCGAAATTGACCATCAGGGCATGGCTTCAACGTTTTGGCAGCGACCGAGGCGATTGAGCGGCACCGACCAGTTTCCTCGCTACGATAATACCCCTCTTTGCACGGCGTTACAGTCTTTGCTGCTTCGATTTTCCGACAGCGACGAGTTTCAGGATGCCGATATTGACCAGCTGGACACGGCGCCAGCACATCAGACACGGTAGACGGCGCTGGAATCTTCACGCATTTACCCAGTGCGTTACGCTCATATCCATTCTGGCAGTCCGCATATTCCTTAAACAAATTGGCAACACCCTCAGTCACCGCAAACGTTTGCACCCATTCACCGTCAAGCAAACTCCAGGAAGCACCCTTTGGCATTGTGTCATATTCAGTGGTGTCAATTTCCGCGCCAGCCTCGTCCAGGATACGCACCTTACCTTTCATTTTTGGCAATTTTAATTTTGTACGTTTTACCTTGACCGCCCATAATTCACCAGGCTTCAGCTCAATATCACCAAGCACTTCTTGTGAATTATTACTGCTAGTGGCCAACTTACAGCCAGCTGTCGTGATGGTCGTATCGCTCACATTTACCAGTTCGATGAACGGCTCATCAACATGAGAGGCAATCTCATTCAGCTTCAAGCCTTCACATTTATTGAGTGGTTTTGATGACTCAGGAGCTTTACACTGTGGGCGCGCGTATGGCGCAACTTCCTGACCATTATCTGTTTTGTTCAACGAAAAATCAGCCAGATTGTTTTTCGAATCAACGATGAGGCCGCCAGCAAAACAGCGCCAGATAGTTTTGACACCGCCAGTTACGGGCGCGCCCAAAAACTTCTTTACCTCGCCCCAACCAACAACATCAGCAGTTGACCCGTCAGCCCGCGACAACACCACCGACCCTTCACCCTGAATCATATTCGGTACCTTATCAAAATTCACCGCTTTTGTCAGCGCTGGATCATTTGAAATCACCAGAAAATCATTAGCTAAAACTACCCCATCTTTAAACTCTTTTCCGCCAGTTTTCACATCAGCCTTATAGTGTTCAATTTTCCAACCTGCTAGCTTCACATTACTGTCTGTTGGATTATACAGCTCAATATATTTCTTGTCGGGGCTAACTTTCGAAATCAATAGCGGTGCTACTTTTTCGAGTGCTTCGTCAGTTGTTGGTGCTGGCTGAGAGGTTGGATGTGCCGGCTCGGCAGCTGGCGGATTAGTTTGTGCTACCGGTTTTGCAGTCGGTTGCTCGCCAACTGGGTTTGACTCTGACTGAGACGAAGGCGCAGTAATAGCCGGGTTGGGACTAGATGGTAGTGCGTCGTTTGCTGGCACCTCAGCCGTCTGCGATGTTTCACCACTAGACGCTGGCTCAACTCCCAGATTATCAACCGCCAAAACTGACGGCGACGGCATAATCAATGCCGCGATTAGTATCATAAGTAGTGTGTATCGCAAATATTTCATGCTCGCCCCTTGCTTATGGTTAGCTAACTCTAGTGTAGCGTACTTTTTGCCAAAACAAAAACCGCCCCGAGAATGAGGCGATTTTTTCTGATAATCATGCTATTCTGCTGTGATATTGGCGTTAGTGTGTACATTCACCACATCGTCTAGGTCGTCCAGCGCATCAACCACCTTCATCAATTTCTGTGCCGTTTCCATATCAGCAATCTCGACTGGTGTGTTAGCGATGTAGCGCAGCTCGGCGTCTTTCACCTTCAAACCCTGCTCGGCCAATGCGTTCCTGACGCTCGCCAGTTCCTTCAGCTCGGTGTAGACAATAATCTCGCCGTCTTCCTCAACCGCATCCTCAGCGCCAGCATCTAACACTTGCAGGAGCAATTCCTCACCCGTACCTTCCACAGTGATTACGCCCTTGCGGGTGAATTGAAATGCCACACTGCCAGCGTCAGCGATGCGCCCGCCGTTTTTGACCAGCGCGGTTTTCACTTCTGGCAATGTGCGGTTGCGATTGTCGGTCGCAGTTTCGATGATGATACCGACACCGCCCGGGCCGTAACCTTCGTAAGTAATTTCTTCCAGCGCCGCTGCGCTTTTGTCAGCTACGCGGTCAATCGCCCGCTGGATATTAGCGCTGGGCATATTAGCAGCCTTGGCTTTTTCAATGGCCATTGCCAAACTTGAATTCAATGTTGGATCAGTGCCGCCACGCGCCGCAATTGCAATTTGGTTACCCAACTTCGTGAAAATCGCACCACGCTTCGCATCAACAATCGCTTTCTGCCGGTGCGTAGTTGCCCATTTACTGTGTCCTGACATGTATTTCTCCTACCGTTTATACCATTTCAATCTGTTACTCATTATATATCAAATACGGACGTGAGACAATTTAGACTGGCAAGCCCAAAGATGACAACACGTTTGGCATATCAATTTCATTGTCTTTTTGTACGCGAACAACCGGGTAGCCATACTGCTGCGCCTCAGCTTGAATTCGCTGGTCAAACAGCCGCGCCCAAGTAATCTCATGTTCCTTCAGCTCATCAGCATATGTGTCAGCATCCGCATATAGTCCGCGACTAAATATCGCCTTCCTCAACGCGTCATCGCCTTCGTCAGTCAAGAATATTGATCGTACATCACTAGCGGTCTGTAATGACGGTAGCAGCGATGGTAAAATATTAACACCTTCCAATACAAAACCTTCACGCCAGGTAAAATCATCCTCGATTAATTTCTTATTGCCAGGCCACGCTTCAACGCCATGCATATATTCTCTTTCAGCTATCTCTTCTGGTGAAAATTGCTGGAAAAACTCAGCTGCTGATAACCCGTGCGCCGACAATAGATGCGGATATTGTTTTGGATCTGCCACGCCCTGCATGACCAACCGTGTTTGATCAGTTGACAGCCACGGCAATGCCAGTCTCCGAGATAACTCCCGCGCCAAGGTTGTTTTGCCGGTTGTTGGCATGCCGCCAATCAAAATTATCATTCTTGTCATGGCATCTATTATATCATTCGACTATATTCACTCTCCCAAGGTCCAATTTCGTCTGCTTCTTCATCCACCATATAACACCAATCATCGCCGCATACATCAAACCGCATTGCCACCAAGTGATATTCACTTCCATCTGCGCCCACTCCAAGCTCGCCAGCCAGTTGGCCGCCTGAATCATATAGCTCAGCAGCCAGGTCGTCGGCAGAGCAATGGCCGCGCCAATCATCGGCACTACCGCCAACATGCCCGACGCAAAGGTCAATAGCATCGCCAGCGGCACGAACGGCAAAATTAGCATATTAGCGATCAGCGCTACATTACTAACCACGCCGAAGCTCATCATCAACAGCGGCAGTGTCGCAAGCTGCGCCGACAGCGTCTCAACCAGAATTTGCCGAAACGCGCCAGGGTCTTTGTCGCCAAAGAAATACTTGTGCAGCAGCGGCGCCAGGATGATCACGCCAGTAAACGACGCAAAGCTCAGTTGCCAGCCCAAATCGCCCCAGCCAAATTGCGGATTGACCATCAGCGTAATCGCCGCCGAAACTGGTAGCAGCACTAGCGGATGAATCGTCCGACCATAATACCACGCCGCCAGGCTCAAGCCCGCCACCAACCCAGCCCGCGACATGCTCGGACTCAAACCCGTTACCGCCATGAATCCAAGAATCATCGTTGCCGCACTGAGCATTGCTAGATATTTTGACCGTTTGGCAAATAACCGCCGCGCTAGTCGCACCAAAATCGTCAAATTATAACCGCTAGCCACCACGATGTGCGTCAGACCAGCAATCTTCAAATTATCGCTCAGTTCCGTCGGCATGGCTCGCCGTAATCCCAGTAAAAATCCCAAGCCCAGCGCCGACTCAGACTCTGGAATATATTTGCGCACTCGCTCAGCGAACCAGTCGCGCGCCCCGACCGCCACATCGCCCGGGACTGGACGCTCAACCCTGCTAACTTTCGCCCGATACATGCTCGCCGAAAAAGCCCCAAACCCCACCGTCAATTTTCCTTGAACTTGAACGATGTCGCTGCGTTTGATGGGGCGCTTGTCGGCTGTCACTACCCACAGTTGCCCCGCTAATTTATTGCCGTTGATCCGCAAGTCACTCAACCGCAGCACCGTTTGCCCTTTCTTATCGATGTCAGGATCTTCCAGAACACGACCCTGAATAACGGCGGTTTTACCAATCAATGAATCGTACACCTCCAAACCGGCTCGGCCCAGCTCACCACGCCACAGCCCCGCCAAACCACCAGAAATAATTGCCACAATCATCAGCGTCTGCCACCGCCAGACCAGCACTGGCACAAACAACACCAAACCGCCAAATAACGCCAGCATCTTAAATTCGACCGACCGCGGCAAATAATGAATAGTAATGACGCCAACTGTCAGTCCCAAACACCACGCCGCCACCAACCAAGAAATATGAATTTTCTCAAATAAACGGCTATTCATATTTAAAGTATAGCCAGATTATAGATAAGAAAAAAGACTCCAAAAGGAGTCGATTTCAAAATTGGAGGGTCCACCGGGGCTTGAACCCGGGACACCCTGCTTAAAAGGCAGGTGCTCTAACCAGCTGAGCTATGGACCCAATCGGAATATCCGCTTCTTTCATCCTATCACAAATCAATTAAAATATCAATGCTTGCCAGGCTTATGCCCGCCAGTATGTAACATGAATAAGTCAATTACACCACACACCAACCCCAGTGTAGCAATATAACGCCAGTTATTAGCAAATATTTTATACAAATCTAGAGCCTGCCCGTCCAGCGATACATATTTTCCCAGCGGTACAACAAGCAGCGAGGCGGTTAAAAAGGCAATTGCCACCGCAGAAATAATCTTTTCGTGTTTACGTTGATATCTCGGTCCGCCCAGCAGTAGCGCAAATAGTGGAATCAACGTCAAGGTCAATGCCGCAATCACACCATTTGGCAACCAACTAACCGCCAACTTTAATCCGTCCAGCAACCCAGTCAGCCAGCTTGCCCACCACTCCGATAATAAAAATCCTGCCGCTAGTGATAAAGCCAATGGACCGAATCGACGAGACGACACAAACGCAATCGTAAAAACTATCGCTAAAATTGCCCCGAATAAAATTATTATGCTCATTTATTATCCTCCAAATCAAATTTTACTACCGAGCCTACTGTCGCGCTCGCTCTCTTAGCAACACCAGCCTTTACCTCTAAGACGTACTTTGCAGGGACTGGTGGCTTATATTTTTCATACGGCTCAGCATCTGGCTTAACATTATGCTGCACATGAACAATACGTTTTTTCTCATTAATCCAAATGATATCTATCGAAAATTTCATATCTTTCATCCACATTTGATGGCGGTCAACACTATCAAATACAAACAGCATCGCATAATTATCCTCTATTCCCAACCGATCAGCCAAGCCCTTTCGACGCGAATCTTCATTGTCAGCAATCTCCGCACGAAGCATTGTCTTATTTAAATAAACAATCTCCGTTTTTGGCGATACTGATTGAAATGCACAAAAAACCGCGCCACCAATAACAGCCAGCATGCCAAAAATAAAAAACCATTTAATAGCAGTCTGGATTGCCGTTGGATGACGAGATTCGTCCATAAACTTATTATAACAAGTTTATGCTTAAGCGCCGATTTTATCTTTTTTGTTGCCGCGCTTAGCGTTACGCTCAATATAGTCGATTATTTTGCCGGAAACATTACGCCGCGTTATCTTCTCGATGCCAAAGCCTGGGCTAGCATTCACTTCCAGCACCAAGGCGCCACGACTTGATCGCATAAAGTCGACACCAGCAACCGTTAGACCCATCGCCTTAGCCGCCTTTACGCACATCTTCCGTTCGGCGTCAGTCAATTTTACACTATTTCCCTCGCCACCCTTGTGAAGATTGCTACGAAAATCATCATCCAGACTCTGTCGTTTCATACTCGCTACCACTTGACTACCAACCACAAAAGCACGGATATCAGTTCCAGCCGACTCTTTAATAAACTCCTGCAGCAATACGTTAGTGCCGTCAGAGTTTGTCAAATAAAATGCCTGAAGAACCGACTTGGCAGCCTTCTTTGTCTCAGCTAAGACGACACCGTTGCCATGGGTGCCTCGCGCCAATTTAATAATCGCCGGCATACCACCAATCTCTTCAATGAGCGAATCAATGTCAGTCGCGTTTCGAGAAAATACCGTCTTCGGAATCGACACTCCAGCCTTAACTAATAACTGCGTTGAGCGCAACTTGTCTCGTGCCCTAGTAATTGCAATCGAGCGATTCATGAAAAACGCCTTCGGATACATCATCTCCAATTGACGCAAAACTGCCGTTCCATACTTTGTCATATGGCTCGCGATTCGCGGAATAACTACGTCAAATTCACCAATCTCCTTACCCTTGTAAATAACCGTCGGGTGCTTTTCGTCAATTGAAACGTAGCAGTTTTTATACTTAATAACTTTAACTTGATGTCCACGCTTTTCGGCTTCTTCTTTTAGGCGAAGAGTTGAATAATTAGTGTTGCCGTTAGATAAGATCGCAATTCGCATTATTTTTCTCCGTCTTTCTGATGATATTTTTTATAGAATTTATACGGGTCTCTTTTTACTTCTTCGTTAAGTCTAATGGCTACGGATGGCTTTTTTCTGGGAACATTCTTCTTTGATACGTCAACCAAGAACTTACCGGATATTGACCTCCTGCCGATCAATACCGGAAAATTATTTTTTGATCGATCAGACAAATTCATCAGCATTTTAATTTTACGACCGCCAATCTTGACCCAAAAATGCGTACGATAACGAATTTGCTCGTGACCCATAGCAGACCGCACACTAGCCACGGAATAATCAGTTCTCTTAAATATTTTACCGTTATAATATGGCGAACCTTCACCAAAAAGAGAGAATTTCAACACACCATCTTTATCGATACGAATATTGCTCGCCCATACTGCGCTTGAATCAGCCCCAGTATCAATCTTAGCTGGGACTCTTTGCGCTCGTTTGCCAAAATCTACAAACTCAGTCGATCCAATAACCGTTTTTTCTTTCATATGCAAATATTATGGCATATTTTAAGATATATATCAATCAATAGGTCGTCCACAGCCAACTAAGGACTACTAGAAAAGCCTACGCTTCTTTGCGCCTCTAAATTGCTCCAAAAGCTCCTTCTGCTTTTTCGTCAATTTAGTTGGAGTATCAACAATAATACCCACAATGTGCGGACCACGTGACTCACTGCGCAAATTTGGTACGCCATGGCCTGACAGCTTAAAGTCAGTACCGCTTTGAGTGCCAGCTGGAATTTTCATAGTTATAACGCCGTCTACAGTTTCCACGTCAATTTCCGTACCCAAAGCCGCGTCAACCATGGAAATATGCTCTTCGCTAAGAATAATATTACCCTCGCGAGTGAATTTTTTATGCGCTTTAACGCGGATATGGACATACAAATCACCTCGACTTCCGCCAGGTGCAGCCTCACCACGATCACGTAATCTAATCGTTGCCCCGTCGTCAATACCAGCAGGAATTTTAATAGTTATGTCTTTATTCTGGCGAGTCGTGCCTTTTCCTCGACAAACTGAGCATTCTTTTTCGGGAACTTTGCCTTTGCCGCGACAAGTTTCGCAAGTAACCGCCTGCTGAATTTGACCAAATAGCGAGTTCATCACTCGCGCTTGCTGTCCCGCACCCTTACACGTTGGACATGTTTTTACGCCGAACCCTGGCTCAGCACCATCACCATGACAATGCTCACACTCGTCCTCTAACGACAAGCTAATTTTCTTTTCCGTACCGAATATTGCATCTTCAAAACTGAGGGTTACGCTAGTTTCAATATCACGCCCACGCTGGCGACCACCACCCGATGCCCCAGGCGCGCCACCAAAAAACTGACTAAATATATCACCCAGGCCGCCGTCACCAAAATCAAAGTGAACATTCTGGCCACCAAACCCACCAAAACCTTCAAACGGATTACCAGAAAAACCACCACCTGAAGCGCCGCCGACACCAGCGTGACCAAATTGATCATAGCGCTGGCGCTTTTGCTTGTCCTTCAAAACCTCATAAGCTTCATTTATCTCCTTAAACTTAGCTTCATCACCGCCCTCTTTGTCAGGATGATATTTTACCGCTAACTTACGAAAGGCTTTTTTTATCTCATCTTCAGAAGCGCTTTTTGACACGCCTAAAACTTCATAATAATCACGCTTACTCATATTGTATATATTATACCCGTTTAGCACTCACCATGCAAGAGTGCCAATAGTTCCGCCACCGCCTAGTGCTATAATTGTACTATGTTTACATTACCTTCACTACCCTATAACTATGATGCACTGGAGCCATCTATCGACGCCGAGACAATGCATATTCATCACACGATGCATCACCAAACATACATTACCAACCTAAATGCCGCAATAGAATCCCTACAGTTCAAGCAGCCTGAATTTTACAATAATCTACGCGCCATCTGTAACGAGCGGGGCGAGCGGGCAGCTTTAGAATGGATTTTAACAGACGCAGCAGCCACACTCAAAGACTCTACGACTATAATTATTAATAATGCCGGAGGCCATCTAAATCATAGTTTATTTTGGCAGTATATGCGACCAGTGGCAGTAAACGATCAACCAAATAAAACCGTGACAGCAACACTAACGAAACACTTCGGCTCGGTAAAAGCATTTCAAGAAGCTTTTACTAAGGCGGCCATGGGGCATTTTGGGTCAGGCTGGGCGTGGTTAGTGCGAGATGATAGCGGCGTACTGTCGATTATGTCAACTGCAAATCAAGACAATCCCATTACTCACGGCCTAGTGCCGCTACTCGGACTTGACGTCTGGGAACATGCTTATTATCTAAGTTATCAAAACCGCCGTGCTGAATATGTCGACGCCTGGTGGTCGGTAGTAGACTGGAATCGCCTGGCCGATACTATTACAGCATAGCGACGTAAAACAGCAGCTACAATACATAAAAATACCGCCCCATTATTAGAGCGGTATTTTTTCATTGGCGGCACGGACTACTTCTTATCAACCACCTCGCCTTCGACTGGCTCGTCCTTGTCAGATTTTTTGTCATCCTTAGATTCGTCAGCCTTGTTATCCTCAGCAGCTTGCTGGTACATTTTGGCACCGATTGGCATGATGGCGTCCTGCAGTGCTTTAGCTGCCGCTTCCAGCTCATCTTTATCATCAGCGTCTTTATGCTTTTCCGCTTCCTTAACCGCTTCGTCAATTACCTTCTTGTCGTCCTCAGAAATCTTATCTTTGAACTCATCCGGCACTTTCTTTGCCTGGTATATGGCGTTTTCTAACTGGTTTTTAGCGTCAACAGTCTCACGCTTTTTCTTGTCCTCGTCAGCGTGCAGCTCGGCCTCTTTCTGAGCTTTTTCGATATCTTCCTTGCTCATGTTACCAGAGTTTTGGATGGTAATTGATTGTTCCTTACCGGTGCCTTTATCTTTGGCAGTAACATTGAGGATACCGTTGGCATCGATATTGAAGGTCACTTCAATCTGTGGCACACCACGTGGTGCTGGTGCGATACCATCAAGCACAAAGCGACCCAAGCTCTTGTTATCATTGGCAAATTCGCGCTCACCTTGCAAGACGTGAATCTCCACTTGCGGCTGATTGTCAGCAGCCGTTGAGAATACTTCGCTCTTGCTGGTCGGCACAGTGGTGTTGCGCTCGATCAGCTTGGTTGATACGCCGCCCATCGTCTCAATACCGAGGCTCAATGGTGTCACGTCCAGCAGCAGCACGTCCTTAACGTCACCAGCCAACACACCACCCTGGATAGCCGCACCAACTGCTACCACTTCGTCTGGGTTGACACCTTGCATTGGGTCTTTACCGAACAACTTCTTCACCCGCTCGACCACTGCTGGCATACGAGTCATACCGCCGACCATAACGATTTCATTGACATCAGATTTTGATAATTTAGCGTCTTTGAGCGCCTTTTCGACTGGCACATCGAGGCGATCTAACAAATCCTTCACCAAATCTTCCAACTTGGCCCGCGTCAAGCTCAGCTCAAAGTGTTTTGGACCGTCGGCATCAGCGGTGATAAACGGAATATTGACTTCGTATTCAGTGACCGTTGATAGCTCCTTCTTAGCCTTTTCAGCTTCGTCCTTCAGACGCTGCATGGCTGCGTTGTCTTTGCGTAGGTCGATGCCTTCTTTAGACTTAAAGTCATCCAGGAAATAGTTAACGATGACATTGTCAAAGTCCTCACCACCCAGGTGGGTGTCACCATTCGTGGCCTTCACTTCAAACACGCCGTCGCCGAGCTCCAGAATAGAAACGTCGAAGGTACCACCACCGAGATCAAATACTACGATGGTCTCATCATTTTTGCCTTTTTCCAGGCCATACGCCAAAGCAGCGGCCGTTGGCTCATTGATGATGCGCTTAACCTCCAGGCCAGCAATTTTACCAGCATCTTTGGTAGCTTGACGCTGCGAATCGTCAAAGTAGGCTGGCACGGTGATAATCGCTTCGGTAACTTTTTCGCCGAGGAAGGCTTCAGCATCAGCTTTGATTTTACTGAGGATCATGGCTGAAACTTCTTCTGGCGTGTATTCCTTGTCGCCCATCTCCACTGCTACACCGGTGCCTTTTTTAACAATCTGGTACGGCATGATGTCGAGGTCTTTTTGGACTTCCTTGTCAGTAAACTTACGACCAATCAACCGCTTGACGCCGTAAATGGTGTTCTTTGGATTGGTCACGCGCTGGCGCTGAGCCACTTGCCCAACCAAGCGCTCGCCCTTTTTATTAATTGCCACCACTGATGGCGTGGTACGGTTACCTTCAGCGTTAGCGATAACTTCTGACTTGCCTGCCAGCATGTACGCAAAGGCGCTGTTAGTTGTACCGAGGTCGATTCCGATAATTTTACCCATATGATTCCCCTTTCTGTTATGATCACATCTGGTTTTCTAATTATATCCATTTTAGCACTCTTTTATGTCGAGTGCCAACTATTCCAGTATAAATAATTAGCACTCCCATGTCAAGAGTGCTAATATATTAGATTTCTAAAGATATTTATTGGCGCGTAACTTTAACCATCGAATCACGAATAACGGAGCCATTCAGCATATAGCCAGCTCGCAACTCCTCAGCAATCACTTCTTTTTCACCCTCAGCTTCTTCATCGAACTGAATAGCCTGATGCAACTCAGGATTAAACGGCGTACCAGGTTTAGCGTTAATTTTCTCGAGGCCGATTTCTTTGAGCTGTTTGTCAAGCTGCTTACTTAGACCAGCCACACCTTTTGCCCAGGCGTTATCCGCTAGCTCCTCCGGTACATTGGTAATCGCCCGCTCAATAGTATCAATCACTGGCAATAGTTTCATCGCCGACTTCGCTTGGCCCATTTGATGCGCCGATTGCTTCTCCGCCTCCACACGCTTGCGATAATTCTCAAAATCCGCCCGCGTCCGTTGCAAATCTAGTGTAAGTTCACCCAATTGCTGCTCTAAATCTTCAGTTTTCCTAGTCTTACTTTTCGTCATTTTTTCCTCCTACAACATTCCCTCCAGCATAGCACCGGTTCGGCGCACCAACTCCATCGTTCGACGGTAATTCTGCCGCGTCGGACCGATCACGCCGATATAGCTATCGTCACTAAACTGTGAACGGAATTTACTGATAATTAACGTCGCACCAGAACTTTTACCAATCGGGTTTTCGCTGCCGATAAATACATTCAACGGCTCATTTGGCGCCGCTTCACGTAGCCACGGCTCGATATTATCAATCAGCCGAGCAATCGCTTGCACGTGTCCGCCCTCGATAAATTCCGGTTGACTAAATAACTGCGTCATACCATTCATATACAAATGTTCACCAAACGACGCAAAGCCGAAATTGCCCGTTAGCTCCACCAGACTATCAACCGCACTGCGAATCGCTCGGTCAGACTTGTCGATGTGAGAGTTAACATGCGCTTCAATCGCTCTCGCACTGCGATCAATGCCGCTTGGTAATTCTGTCATCTGAGCGTCAGTGATACCATTAACATACACACGGTATCCTTTATCTGTAGGAATCCGGCCAGCGCTGGTGTGCGGCGCCTCGATGAGACCCATCTCCTCCAGCTTGGCCATTTCGCTACGGATAGTAGCACTGGACACGCCGAATAATTTGGCTAACGTGACGCTACCAACTGGCGCGGCAATTTCCGCATATTGCTCAATAATCGCGACAAGAATCGCCCGTTGACGTTCAGTCATGATATGATTATAACTCATACTTGGCACTCATACAAGTAGAGTGCTAGAGCTTTAGCCCTATCGTCGCTCCGTAAAATAGCGCGCCGCATCTGAAGAAAACAGCATCATAATCATGATGTGTACGCCGATTGAAGTTAACAACAATACAGCTGAAGCATTAATCCTTCCGGTCGTCACCGACAATGATTCAGTAATAATAGCAAGCATTGCCACCGCCAATAGTGAGATGCGAGCTCGATTACTACCCCGAAGCAGTAGCCCGACCAAGATAAACTCCACGATCACCAGCAGCACATTCAAGACGGCCATGATTGATAACGCCGTGTTAGCCAGATTGATGTCGATCCGTTCAATATTCGTAACCACCGCCAAGATTTCCGGCCAGCTAGAAATATCAACCAAGGTTTGACCGACAGCAAACAGCGACGCCAATATCATCAAAATACTGCCAATCAAAATCTGCGGCGGCCGACGACTCCACAGCTCTTCCAGTAGCGTTTCGTGGTTGCGAGGATATCGGTCATGAATTGTACCGTCCATAATAATCCCAAAACGCTTCAAGGTGGCAATGGGTTTATCAATCCTGACACGACCAACCTCCATGATAGGCAAATCACCGTCAGTACGAATCAAGTCACCACTCCCGTTGCGCGAATAATAGCCTGTCGAAAAATCTTTCAAAACTGTTACCCGAATATACTTTTCGCTTTTTTTAACAGATTCGATAATGTAGTCTCTTTCAATATCGATATCTTCGTCAATTTTATGCGTCAACTGAAAGGTAAACAACGACAATCCGACACTTTTGTCGTAAGAGCCAGCCGCTAACCAATCCACCCGATGACCACCCGGCAGCAGCCAACCATCCGGACAACGCCAGAATCGCACATGATGACGACGCCTTGGATTGCCATCAACTTCTTGTTGGTAAGCAAAATCTTGTCGCCGCCCAAACAAAAAAGCTGGCGAGACTGGTGCATTGGGATAGCTACGCCCGCTTAATACAGTAAGGACCATCTTCCAAGCAGATCGCGGCGTAATGTCATCGGCCAGCACCCAGCCAGCCGCAGTCATAGCCTTATGCAACTTCTCTTCAGACCCACGCACGCTCAGGTTAATAGGGTCACTTAATATGCCGTCAGCAGTTCGGGTTCTACCAATAAAATAATTTGGCACATACATATTGCTCAATATTCTATGTAGACGTGGCAGCGCCAAATAAGAAACAATTGCCCAAACCACAAAAAATAGACCGACCAGCCACCAGCCACCCGTCGCCAATCCCTCCCTAAACACCAGCCAGGCTAGCCAAAATGACGCCAAGCCAGCAAAAATAAAAAACGACTGGTCCAGTAGCATGGTGATGGTTTTTGATGATTGAGAGCCAATAGCTGCTATTTTCTTTGGGGTTTTTATTGAACTCATATCTTAATTATATCATTGAGAAGACCCCGGGCCGTCAAACGAGCTTCGTCGTCCTGGCGCTTAAAAATATCACCCCGTAAAATAATTTCTTCGGTCACACGAACAGCCCGATCCAAATCGTCATTGATAATCACGTGGTAATACGGCACTTCTAGCGCATAAGTCAGCTCACTAATCGCTGACTGGCGGCGTTTTGGCCACTCCGTCCGAAAATCCTCTTCTGTGCCGTAGCGTTTTTTGAGCCGCTCAATCCAAGTTTGATAATCTGGCGGTACAATAAAAATTGCGATACTCTCTGGAGCTAATCGCTCATATTCTTCCACACCCTGCACGTCAACGTCAGTAATTGCCACACGATTCTGATCATGTGCTAATTTTAGCTCAGCTACTGACGTGCCATAAACTGTGCCGTGCACAAACTTAGCTTCAATAAATTCATTATTTTGTAGCATTTCCTCTGCTATTTTTTGATTAATAAAATGATAGTCAATGCCGTCTTGCTCGATAGATCCATTATTAATCCGTGGCGGGCGCGTGGTGTGAGAGACAATATCACGAAATTCCGGCAACTTTAATAATCGTTTTTTTATCGTGTCCTTACCAGCACCAGAAATCCCCGCCAGTAGTGCAATCTTTGTATCCCGCACTAGTTGGACGGTTGATTCGGTTGGCTGATAATTAGTAATTAAATTTTCAATCTCAGACATAATATTTATTTATGATAACTCATCCAACACCGATTGCCAATCAGGAAATTAACCACCCACCAAATCAATTTCTATATAGGGACTAATCCCTCTTTAACATCACCGTAAACGCTTCACTCGGAATGTCAACCTTGCCGAAGCGTTTCATGCGCTTTTTGCCGCGAGCCTGCTTGGCGAGGAGCTTCTTTTTGCGGCTGACATCACCACCATATAGATAGCCAGTGACATCCTTGCGGTAAGCACCGATGTTTTCGCGGGCGATGAATCTGCCGCCAATTGCTGCCTGCAACGCCACCTCAAAACTCTGCCGCGGCACCACGTCTTTGAGTTTTTTAACGATTTCCCGGCCCAAACCTGGCGCTTCTGAACGGTGGCACATCACGCTCAGCGCATCAACCATCTCGCCTGCCACATAAAAATCAACCCGCACCAAATCTTCCGGCTGGTACCCCGCTAGCTCATAGTTAAACGAGCCGTAGCCACTGGTTACCGACTTCAGTTGATCATAAAAATCCGTCAGAAGATTTGCCAGCGGCGCCGTAAAGGAAATCAGCGCCCGTTCGTCGATGTAGCTGAGATTCTTCTGCCGACCACGCTTGGCAACAATCAGCTGAATCACCGCACCGATGTAGTCTTGCGGCACCACTATTTCGCCATCAATCCACGGTTCGCGGACCTCAGTAATTTGTGCTGGGTCAGGTAACTCGCTGGCTGATTTAATATCCAGCTCCTCACAGTTCGTCAAACTAACTTGATAATCAGTACTCGGATTGGTGACAATGAGATCCAAATTATATTCGCGCTCCAGCCGCTCACGAATGATGTCCATATGAAGTAGCCCAAGAAAACCGATCCGCACGCCGTAGCCCAGCACTGGCGAATTTTCCGGCTCAAACTGCAGCGCCGAATCGCTCAGGCTCAACTTTTCAATCGCCTCTTTAAGGTCATTATAATCTTCGTTAGACACCGGGAAAAAGCCCGCATAGACAAAGGGCTTGACTTCTTTGTAGCCAGGGAGGGGCTGGATGACGATATTTTCAGTCATAACTATGTGTTATTATATCAGCTCAGCGTTTTTATATAAACGCACAGTAAATCGCTTCTTGCACGCCTACTTATTCTCGGTAAATTATTCCTTGTGCATACTGCGGACTAATTTATAAATTCTCAAAAATCTTATGAGCTTGATTCTTGCCAATAGTCTGAATCAATTCAGCGTAGCCCATCCACCGACCGCGCTTAGCTTTGTCGCGACGATAATCCTTCTCATCAATAATATCACCCTTAACTATCGCATCAACATTATGCCAAGTAATCCAAGGTATGTCATCGCTCAAAAAGCTATAATCTAAATGAACATGATTTTCGTTGATTAGTTTATAGCCTGACGATGAAAATCCGCGTGCATACAATTCGCGGAGGATAACATCTGCTAGTTCGACAAAGTTGTCAGCGGTGACATACAAAAAGTCATCATATTTCTCGCCGAGCTCGTACGATCGGCCATTTATAAAAGCACAATACAAATCATTGTCGACAACTTTTTCGTCTAACCACACGCGGCGGTCGCGTGCTACTGGAATCACCCGACATCTAATTTTCTCTGTAAAGTTTTTGAAGTTACTCATAATTGCTAACAACAGATATATCAATACCTATTTCGTGCATTTTATTACATCTGCACCTTTCAATAGTAGTATATATTATTTCCACTGCCGCGTCTGGTTGATCTTATGCTTTTCAAAATACACTTCCGCCAAATTGACGTCAAACCGATTTGCCAATTCCATCAAATAATTCAGCACATCCGCAAACTCCTCGTGCAGATTGTCGTGATTGTCAGACTTTTTCTCGCCCTTAAATCCCGTCTCTTTGCGAATTGCTTTCGCCAAATCGCCAACTTCCTCGGTAAACAATAAGAATACTTCGGTAACAGAATTTTTATCCCATCCTTTTTCTTTACACGTTTTATCGAGGTGTTTTTTGTAATTCAGTTAAGCTGATTATTTGCGAGCTCATAACTTTCTCCTTATCGCTAATTTTACTCAAAATATTTCTTCAACGTCACCGTATCACCCACCCGTGCTTCACGCGTGGTTTTGAGGTTGGTGACGATGTAACCAATTTCGCCAGTTTCAAGCGAAGGGTCGGACTGCATGGCTGGGTTAAGATGACCAACTTCCAGAGCTAGTCCATTTGCACCAGTCGCCATCATGTGAATCGCTTCACCCTTTTTGATCTGCCCATCAACCGCCCTGACATACAAAATTACCCCGCGGTAATCATCATAATAACTGTCAAAAATCAGTGCCCGAGTCGGGTCGTCCGGCTGGCCAATTGGTGCTGGAATTCGCTCAACAATCGCCGTCAAAACCTGATCAACATTCTGCCCCGTTTTGGCAGAAATATGAATAATCTCGCTTTCATCACAGCCCAGCAAATTGATCACCTGCTTGGATACGCGCGGCACATCAGCGGCTGGTAAATCAACTTTGTTCAGCACTGGAATAATCGTCAGATCCTGCTCCATCGCCAAGTACACATTCGCCAGCGTCTGCGCCTGAATGCCTTGACTAGCGTCAACCACCAACACCGCCCCCTCACAAGCCTGCAACGAGCGGCTAACTTCGTAACTAAAATCGACATGGCCAGGTGTGTCGATGAGATTGAGATCGTAAGACCCAGCTGGCGGCAATCCTTCCGATGAATCGATAGTCCTGTCGCTGGCGTTGCCTGCAACATTTGATTGAGAGGAAGTAGTTGATGATGGCTGGCGGTAGTGATACTTCATCCGCACCGGTGCAAGCTTAATCGTGATACCCTTTTCGCGCTCCAAATCCATACTATCCAGCAGCTGCGACTTCATCTCGCGCTTCTCCACCGTCCCCGTCACCTCCATCATCCGGTCAGCCAACGTCGATTTACCGTGATCGATGTGGGCAATGATGCAAAAATTACGAATATTCTCCATTAGCGCATAGACTCCAATCTTCCAAATAGCATCTTTCTTAAGCGCGTCAAAACTGGATCAATTTCTGGCAATTTTAGCCACTTTGACACGGCGGCGTACACGCCAAAGCTAACCATTGAAATAACAACAAACTTCGGAAAAGCACTAAAGAAACTATCATCGTGATAACGGAACGGTAATATCAGCACGCCGACATAACAAACTACGCCAGTAATAATTCCAGCAATTATCATCCTAAAAATTGCTCGCATAAATGTCAGATCAAATAACTTTGGCATTTGACGATTCATCACAACCAATAAAATTACCACCTCCAAAACTGCTACCGTTGACTGCGCCCAAGCCAAACCGTACGCACCCATTTTCAATACCATCGATAGAACAATTGCTAAAATAATATTCAGGGAAATAGAGAAAATTGAAATATAAAGCGGAGTTTTCGTATCTTGGCGAGCATAAAATGCCCGCGCCGCCATGTGATAGATAGTTCGAAACAAAATCGCCACAACTAAGCAGCCTAATATCCCCGCCATCAGCTGATCGCCAGTATTTCGGATAAAATGGACAATGTAGCCACGCGTGAAAAATATCACAACCGACGTCGGCAGCGCCATCCAAAAAATAATCCTCAGTAGCGACCGCAGATCCTTCTGAAACAGATCAAGTCTTCCTTCGCCTAGCCGCTCGGTTAACTGCGGAAAAGCGGCATTAGAAATAGCCACGCCGATAAGATTAATCGGCATTAAATGCAATGTCAGTGCCTGCTGATAAGCGCGAATTGTACCGTCCGCCAACCGCGACGCCAAGTTAACTTCGACCAAACTCACCACATAATCCATGCCCTGATCAACCGACCTAGCCGGTAGCAACGATAGGACTTTCCTAAATCCTCTATTACGCCAATAGATCTTAAAATTATAATCAAAGCCCAGGCCTGCTAACCCAACCGCGCTGACAATCAATTGTAAGAACGACCCCAGGACCACACCAAGAGCCACACCCATAATTCCACCGTCAAATATCTGCCAACCAAACAAATTAATACCATTAGTGAACCATACCGTACCAATAATAATTCCGACATTATAAATCATTGGCGCTAGGGCACAGAACATAAATCGACCAACCGCTTGCTGAATACTGGCAATCACCGAGGCAATAGCAAAAATAAATGGATTCACCGCAATCACCCGCATCATACTCACCGCCAAAGCGTGGCCCGACTCACTCAGACCTGGCGCAATTAAATATTTCATCAACGGATCAGCAAAAATAATAATCAACACCGACGCGACCATCGTCACTAGCGCCATAAAATTGATCATACTAGAGCTAATCTGCCACGCCGACTGCTTATTTCCCTTGACCCAGCGTTCATTAAAAACTGGAATGAAAGTTACGCTGAGGGCGCCAGACACCAACACAGCGAACATAAAATCTGGCACCATAAACGCTGCCGTGTAGGCGTCTAATCCGACAGGATAGCCAGCCAGCGCGCCGTTTTCGCTTGGCATATAGGCAGAGTTAAGCAATCGATCGCGGAAGAATCCCAGCAAGCTCGACAACAACGTCGAGCCAGCCAGAATGGTTGCAGCCAACTTGACCGTCAGCCGCTGATTGATCTTATCGACAGTTCTCCGGACGCGCCCCATAACAATTTACGCGTGTAATTTTGCTTCCTTTGGTAGCTTTGCTCCCTGGAGAATTTCATCGACTGCCGCTTCTTCTAGAGTTTCATCTTTAAGAAGTGCATCCTTAAGATCCTCAAGTGACTTACGATTTGCAACCAATACCACTTCTGCGCGACGCGCCGCCTCTTTGATTAGTGTCTCAACCTCTTGGTCGATTAACTCAGCAACCGCGTCTGAGTACGGCCGCTCACGAGTCATTTTATCAAACATCAAGCCACCATTATCTTCGTGGAAAACTTGGTCGCGAAGCTTTTGGCCCATACCTTGTTCTATCACCATATCGCGGGCAATTTCGGTAGCCTTCCTTAGATCAGAACCAGCACCCGTAGTAATGCCATCATCGCCATAGATCAGTTTCTCGGCAATTCGACCACCCATCGCCCGGGCCAAGATATCCTTAAACTCGTAGACATTAGTGTAGCTCTTATCTTCCGGCGGCAAGAACCAAGTCACACCGCCCGTACCACCACGTGGAATAATCGTTACCTTATGAACTGGATCAGAATCCGGCAAAACGTGACCAACAATAGCGTGGCCCGCCTCGTGGTAAGCCGTCAATTCTTTCTCATGTTCATTCATCACCTTAGCTTTGCGCTCTGGACCGATGGCTACTCGTTCAAACGCTTCAGTCAACTCATCATTAGAGATCTTCTTTTTATTCCGCCTTGCTGCAATGATTGCCGCCTCATTAGCCATATTAGCGAGATCCGCACCAGACGAGCCAGCTGTCTTGGCTGCTAACTTATCCAGATCAACTGTCTCGTCGGTCGGCTTTTTCTTAAAGTGAACTTTCAGAATCGCCTCGCGATCTTTGCGCTCTGGCAAGGTAATAGTTACTCGTCGGTCGAACCGCCCCGGTCGCAATAAAGCAGGGTCCAAAACGTCAGCCCGGTTAGTTGCCGCTAGAACAATCACATTTGTTTCACCATCAAAACCGTCCATTTCCACCAAAATCTGGTTCAAGGTCTGTTCACGTTCATCGTGACCGCCACCCATACCAGAGCCACGCTTACGACCTACCGCATCAATTTCATCAATGAAAATAATACACGGCGCATTTTTCTTTGCTTTAGAGAATAAATCTCGCACTCGCGAAGCACCAACACCAACAAACATCTCCACAAACTCTGATCCGGAAATCGAGAAGAACGGCACACCAGCCTCGCCCGCTACAGCGCGGGCCAGCATGGTTTTACCGGTACCTGGATTACCAACCAGCAAGACGCCCTTCGGAATCTTGGCACCCAATTCTTTATACTTCTTTGGATGTTTCAGGAAATCAACAACTTCTTGCAAGTCCTGTTTGGCATTATCATTGCCAGCAATATCTGAGAATAAGACTTTTTCTTTATCTTGACCGTACAGACGAGCCTTACTCTTGCCAAAACCCATAGCCTGATTATTTTGACCCTGCGCCTGACGCATCATAAACATAAAGAAGACGACAATAATCAGCACTGGCGCCACTATCACCGCCAAGTTCCACACTACCTCACCGGTTGTTGATGGTGGAATAACTTTAACCTCTACCTTAGCATCCTTATTTAAGCCCTGCTCATAAATGCTACCAGATTCCTTAACTGATCGCTCGGTAGGCTTAGGCTGGTCTTTCACGGTAACCTTAATGTCATTGCCCTGAATTTCTAATTGAGCAATCTTACCTTCGTTCGCCCGACGAACCACATCTGATAAAGCTACGTCCTTAAGGTTAGACTCAGGGAAGAGTGTTGCATAAAAAATCAACGCTACAAAAATTATAATTGCCCAAAACAGTCCAAATTTTACAATCTGATTTATTCCGTTCTTGCCGTTTCTTTGAGGCATCTTAACAGCCATTCTCAACTAATCCTTTCGCCTATACTAATCAAACTCTGTCTATTATAACATCTCTCATTGTCAATTTCATCATAATGCCACCGCCAATTTGCCAACACGAACCAGGTTTTCCGGTTTTTATAGCAATGAGCGCTCGCTCTAACTGAGAGCTGAGTAGTGAGATGTTGTAATGTCGTAAAATATGACAGTAGATTAATTCTTGTGCGACATTATCGTCAATCATGGTCAAAAAATATCGACTATTGACGACATCATCAAACCCCTCTAGTTCCCGCTCAATCTCTATCCTCAATTTTCTCTGCTGTCGCCAAACCTCATACACGCCAGCCTTTTGATATTCATCAAGTTCACAATTTATCCGACGCCTAAATCTATTCCTTTGATATACATCGCTTTGATTTGTTTCATCTTCACACCATTCCAACTTTTGGCGAATTGCATATTCATAAATTCTCTGCTTCGTCCATCCGTTCATTGGCCTAGCAATCTCGCTATCACTCATACCAGCCAGTCCACGCCACCTGGAGCCACGAGCCAAATTCATAGCCACAGTCTCAATAATATCTTCTCGATGATGCGCCGTCACTATCATTCCATCAAAATCCGCCGCCACGCCACGCAAAAATTCATAACGCCTTTGTCGCGCCAATTCTTCGCTAGCGCCAGAACCCAACTTCTCGCGCCGACAAACAAATTGAATCTTATATTTGTCAGCTAAAGCCTCAACAAACCTAGCATCACTTGCCGAATCCTCACGAATACCATGATCAAAATGAGCGACCACCAGATCTTTTTCTGTACGCGACATTAAATCCAGTAATACTACCGAATCAATCCCACCACTGACTGCGACAATATATCTCACCCATATATTATCTCATAAAATACTTATACCCAAAACGTATTTGGCAAAATCTGTACTATCTGTTACAATCAATGAGTCGTGGCACCGTAGCTCAGCTGGTTAGAGCGCAGGACTCATAAGCCTGAGGTCGGTGGTTCGGGTCCACCCGGTGCTACCAGAGATTATTTATTTTCCTCGTCAACTGGCGAGGAATTTTATATCACTAGATTAACTCTAATTCATCAGATTGGACACCATCTAGGGCAGCCAGCTGTCGCGACACAAAGCTATCCAATTCCCACGAATTGCGCTGTCTATCCCAAGTTGCCAATTCCTTTTTTCGAGTTACCTCTAAAAATTCAGACAATTCGCTGATATTTATTTCCATGATGTTTTCCTTTTTGTGTTAATTATTTAACTATCCTTATACTATCATAAATTTGACAAAAAAGCAATACCTTTTTAGCCTATTATTTACCTTTTTATTCCGCTTGTGCTACACTAGTGGGGAAGGATTTATACACAAACATGACCCCCGTAACAATCTCATCACTAGCCATCATAGTTTTTGCGGCAATTATCCACGCCAGCTTTCAACTAAGCGTCAGCGTATTGACATTACTAAGCGGTCATTCAATTGGCAAAAAAACCACTCAACGAAAAATCTTTCACATGAGCAACAGTTTTGCGATTGGCGTATTAACCACCACTCTGCTACTAATTAGCTCGGTTTCTTACTTTTTATCTCTGTTAATACATCACGTCATCAGCGCCGAGCAGCTTGTTGCTGCAATTGTTTCTGGGATGATGTTTGGGCTAGGTGTCGCCATATGGGCATTTTATTATCGCCGCCAGCCTGGCACCTCATTATGGATTCCGCGCTGCTTTGCTGATTATCTAAATAAACGCACCAAAAAGACTAAAAACTCTGTTGAAAGTTTCGCCCTAGGCCTAACCAGTGTAATTGCGGAAATTATCTTCATCATTGCGCCAATTATTGCTGCCAGTCTAGCCATAATCACCCTGCCGAATCCATTACTACAAGTTGCCGGCGTCGTCACTTATATCATCATATCAATACTGCCCCTTTTAATTATCATCGTGCTAGTCGGCGGTGGTCACAATATTTCTAGTCTGCAAAAATGGCGAGAAAACCATAAACGATTTATACAATTTGCAAGCGGCGGAAGCTTACTTATCTTAGCCGCCTTTATGTTTGTCGATCGCGTTATCGGCGTAATCAGCTACGGAGGTAGCCTATGGTAAGATCCGAGCAAATTTATGTTACAAAACAAGGGAAGCGACCGCCAGAAGAATTTAGCCCAGATAAGCTACATAATTCTATATTTGCTACCTGCCTGAGCGTTCGCACGCCAGAAGGACAGGCCCAGGACATTGCAAAAACCGTCACTTTAGGTGTTATGAATTGGTGCGAAACTCGCCCGGAAATAACTTCTGCCGACATTCGACGACAAGCTCAGCGCATTATGAAAGACTTACATCCCGACGCGGCTTATTTATATAAGAATTATAAAACTATAATTTAGGAGATTTAATGTCACAAAAACCGACATTTGACTATGACTATATCGTAATTGGTAGCGGCGCTGGCGGTTCGCCAGCAGCCAGCATATTGGCTAGTGCTGGCAAAAAAGTTGCTGTTGTAGAAAAATCAACATTTGGCGGGGAATCACCAAATTGGGGAGACGTACCGACCGGATTTATGTCCTACACCATCAACACTTATCAGATTGCCAAAAATGCCGCTAAATTTGGACTACGTACTAACTCTGTTGGCTATAACTACCCCTCCCTGCTCTCCTGGAAAGATGTCGTCACCAAAAGAACTGGCGCCGGCGGAAACCGTCGCTACTATGAGAAACAAGGCATTAGTGTGTTTGCAGGAAACGCCCATTTCTTAAGCCCAAACGAAATTGCCGTAAATCGCAGACACTTATCGGCCCGCAAATTCCTTATTGCTACTGGCTCTGATTGGCAAATTCCAAAAATTCCTGGATTAGAAAACACTACATACCACACCCCAAAAACTATCTTCAATCTAAAACGACTACCAAAGACCATATTTATTATAGGGTCGAGCACTACAGCCCTGGAGCTGGCTCATATATTCTCAGTTTTAGGCACTAAAGTTTATATAGCAGAAGAGTCATCGCGAATCTTGCCGAATTTTGACGAGGAAGTTAGCAGCCTCCTGACTAACGACGCAAAGAAAAACCGTAATATATCCGTTCTAACCTACACCAAAGTTATTTCAATCCAAAAATCTTCAATCCAAAAACGCATTACTTTCCTACAGGGTCAAGTTGAAAAATCAGTACGTGTCGATGAAATTTTAATTGCCAACCAGCAAATACCTGCGACAGACTTGGGATTAGAAAATGCTGGCGTAAAATACACAAGAAAAGGTGTTTCTGTCGACTCTTCCCTACGAACCTCTGCGCGACATATTTTTGCTGCTGGAAGTGTCGTGGATGCTACCATCCAAACCCACGAGGTCTTGAGCCAAAGTCGTATAGCTGCTCATAATTTACTACACAACAATAGGATAAAGTTGGATAATTCACCACGGTTACAAGTAGCCTTTACGCAGCCAGAAATTGCCCAAGTAGGTATGAATGAAAATGATTGCCGAAAGAAAGGCATAAAAGTGAAAATGGCGATTGTCCCACTGACAGCCACGGTGCGCAGCAATATTACTGACCAGCGAACAGGATTTGTGAAGTTAATTATTAATCAAAGACGAGTAATTATTGGGGCAACAATCGTCGGACCGCACGCCAGTGACATAATAGCTGAACTCTCTCTAGCAATTAGACATAAAATCACAAGCGATGAACTGGCTTCCACGCCGCACTGCTTCACTTCTTGGTCAGAAGCTGTAAGAATTGCCGCTGGAAAACTTCTCTAATTACCTCTGATGCGCTATAATAAGCTCTACGGGGGCGTAGCTCAGGGGTTAGAGCAGTCGGCTCATAACCGATTGGTCGCTGGTTCGATCCCAGCCGCCCCCACCACAGACTGAACTTGAAATTGACAATCATAATATGAATATTTTTATTATTCCTGCTACAATATTATGTGGTAGCTATTAAATTTGTAAAATGAACAAACTAAAACTCAAACGATTAATTTACAGGATACAGCACGATTATTTAACTTTAAATAATATTGTTATTGCTGTGGCTGTTTTAATTGCCATGAGTTGGGCTTGGGGCTCTATTGAATCAATGCAAAAAAATTACGAGCTGCAGCGCACTATTGAGAATAAACGCCAGCAAGTAGAGATCGAGAAGCTACAAGTTTCCCTACTGGAATATGAGTCAAAATACTACCAAAGTGAAGAGTATCAAGAGCTGACCCTCAGACAACGAACTGGCAAAGGTCTCCCTGGCGAGAAGCAACTAATCACTCAGTCATTTGAAGATGCGGCTGCTGCAGAAAAACCCACACCAAACACTGTAAGAACCGACAGTAATTTCCAACAATGGATGAACTTTTTGTTTGGCGGGAATAGCCGCAGACGCTAACTTGTTGCAATTATTATGCCAACCTGATATTATAACTAGGTATCGCGGGGTAGAGCAGCCTGGTAGCTCGTTTGGCTCATAACCAAAAGGTCGTAGGTTCAAATCCTACCCCCGCCACCAAGAAAAATCCCTCTTCTTTCGGAAGGGGGCTTTTTCTTTTAGGTTACTTGCATACACTAAAACAATTCTCCCTGACGCTCACCCCAAGAAGCCTTAGCGGACTCAATCATATCTTCCGGCATTTGACGGCTTGAGCTTTCAACTGAAGACTTCCCATTCTCCCGATTCTTCCTCGCACGCTCCAGAGCCTTACGTGCCAAAGCTGCGCCTCGTCTATTTATCTCTCTTTGCTCCTCGGATAGTGAGACTCTTCCTGGCTTAGGATGCATCAAATCAGATTCAGACGGCTCTCCATAAGGCCTATGTCGACTTCTGCGCCACAAACCTCTCATATTAGGCCGCTTTCCGCTACTCGATAAACCACCACTACACTCAGGTCGATCGCCATCAACACTATATCCGTAATCATAATAAGTGCCACAGCCCTGATCAACACGTCGATCAGCCTCGCCTTCGGGCGTATTATCATATACCGGCAACATCGGAGTTTTTTCCACAATTGTATTATACCATAATAATTAAAAATAATCAACCTCATCAAAAAACTCCCCTGCTATTTTGCGGGGGAGTTGTGGCACCTGTTTGTTTGGTTATACTATATCACCAAACACGCTTATGGTGCAAGCAAAAGACTATTTCTTCTTAGATATTGTCAAGAAACCGTTGCGTGGATTTTCTTTTACAATACGATCTTCTGGCAAATCACATGGAGTGCCCTTCTCGTTCTTCTCAACCTTAGCGAAGAAATAGATGGTTTGAGTCTTGCCGCCGCGCAAAGTTACGTCAGTCTTATGCAAGTAGTATGTGATGCCCTTTGAATTGGTATGCTTGTAAGCCATTTGGTTATATACCTCCTATTAATGCTATACCTATATAGATTACTATCTCTATATCACCCCTGTCAAGCTAAAAAAGCTTATTTCGTTGCTTCAACATTAATTTTAATACGCCCAAGATAACTAAGCGTACTATAATAATCACGGCGATCAGTATTGTCACCAACAGCGACCATCCAGCAAAGTCAGCAGACCACAACGGCGACACAAACGTATGATAATACGGTTCGGTCGAAGGAGCTTCAAACTGTAGATTAGCAACCTTAGCAGCAGGATACTTCTCCCATTCTTCATTAATACAATTTATGTATCTTGGGTCTGCCTGTGTCGTAAATCTACCATAGCCACCCTGCTGAGCCTTGGCATCACAGACAGAACGAACTTTTGAAACCGTATCGTTATTTGATCGATTTTTAATTGCCTCTTCAAATTCTTTTAATTTCTGTTCATATGCTCGCTTATAAGTATGATCTAAGGCTATTTTACCCGGATGAGCATTCATGTGTGTTGAAACGTAACGTTGTAAATCGTACAGGCGCTGCTGAAGACTAACTATGTCACCGGTTTTGTCAGCATTCTCCACAGATTCTCGCCGCTCCACCATACCAACATTATTAAGACGAAGAAATGTTGCCGAAATAAAAGAAGACATGACCAACAAAATAACCAGTTGCCAAGTCTTAATTTGGCTGAGCCGCTTAATCCTAAATTTAGTCTTTCTCTTGTCTATTACCATCCCACCATCTTCTCTCTAATTTTAGTATATCAAATTATCTAAATGACGAGAACCTACCCAGCTTACAGTGTTATAATAAAGCTATGAGAATTTATTTTTCGGGAATTGGTGGTGTTGGCATCGGTCCACTTAGTAGGATTGCCTTAGGGGCAGGTTATGATGTCTGCGGCTCCGATAAAGCACCAAGTCTTGTCACTGATGAGTTAGAATCAGCCGGCATAGCTATTTCCTTTGACCAATCTGGTGAATATTTACGGTCAGAGCATAAAAAGGTGCCTTTTGACTGGTTCATTCATACCGCCGCATTACCTAACAATCACCCAGAGTTAGTTTTAGCCAGAGAATTAGGCATAAAAACCAGTAAGCGCGACGAGCTATTGGCGCAGATAATTGCCAACAAGAACCTGAAGCTCATTGCAATTGCCGGCACCCACGGAAAAACCACCACCACAAGCATGTTAGTCTGGGTGATGCAGCAACTGCAAATTCCCGTCAGCTATTCTGTTGGCTCGACATTAAGCTTCGCGCCAAGTGGAGAATTTAATGAAAATAGTCAATTTTTCGTGTACGAGTGTGATGAATTTGATCGCAATTTCTTACATTTTTCTCCGGAAATTAGCGTAATTACTTCGGTAGATTATGACCACCCAGACACATATCCAACAGAAAAATCTTATTTAGAGGCTTTCCATGAGTTTGGCGAAAAATCCAAAAAAGTTATTGTCTGGCAAGAAAACTCCACCACATTTAATCCAAAAAACCTAATCACTTTAAGTGGCGCCGATCAAAATATTACCATACCCGGTAAACATAATCGAAAAAATGCCACACTGATAATTGAAGCTTTGAAGCACATGAATATATCCGCCAATAAGTCAGCAATATATCAAGCAATTAATTCTTTTCCAGGATCAGGTCGCCGCTTTGAAAAATTGGCCGACAACTTATACTCTGATTATGGTCATCATCCAATTGAAATTCGCGCGACACTACAAATGGCCCGGGAATTATCAGACCGGGTAGTACTAGTATATCAACCACATCAAAACGTACGTCAGCATGAAATAATAGACCAATATAGCGCGGATATTTTCCATTATGCCGATGAAGTTTATTGGCTACCAACCTACCTAACTAGAGAGAATCCTGATCTACCAACCCTAACACCACAGCAACTCGCCAAAAATATCGATCCAGAAAAACTTCATTTTGCTGATCTTGATGATAATCTGTGGCAAAATATTACCACAGCGCAAAAATCAGGAAAACTGGTCCTCTGTATGGGTGCGGGTACAATTGATGGCTGGATTCGTGAACAATTAGCTAAAGATTAGCGATCATCACCACTGCCATGAATCTTTCCGCGACTCTGACGACTAAGTAGTTTATCGTTATTTTTCCGCGCCACTTCTTCTAAGCTACTGCCAAGCAGATGAGATATAGAATTAATATACCAGAGTACATCACCTAGCTCCTTAATGATTGCGGCACGATCATCTTCAGAGATTTTACCATCTTTATCCCGCAATATTTTCTTAAATTTCTCCATTACTTCACCGGCTTCGCCGCTCAAACCGAGGACCTGAGACATTAGCCTGGCATCAATATCGCCGTACGCATGGGATTCTTTATCTGTCAATGTAGAAATTGCTTTTGTTGAGTAGTCATTAAATTTCATAAAACTCCTTAATTTTAGTATATTAGCCGTGCGCCGCTTTTACAAAATTGATAATTCTACCCTCACCCAGCCAGCGCTGTTCGTAGGCGGTGAGAATTTTATAGTCATCACTGAAGTTTGATTCATGCAGATCAAAGGTCAATTCTTTCAAACGCCAACCTTCAGTAACCAGCTGCTCGATACTCCAATTGAAAAAGTCAGGATTGTCGTGCTTGATAATTAACGACCCATCGGCACATAGCAACTCGGCATAAGTTTTCAGAAAATGCGGATGCGTCAAACGACGTCCAGCACTACGTTTTCGCGGAAATGGATCAGAGAAAGTCAGCCAAATAGCATTTAGCGAGTTAGGCATAAACAACTCGCCAAGCTGATCAGCCCGAGCTCTAACAAAAAACACATTATTAAGCCCGCGAGCCTCCGCTTCCCGCGCACCTTTCTGCAAGCGATCGCCCTTGATATCAACCGCCACAAACACCTGTTCCGGATGACAGGTCGCCAACTCCACTATAAACATACCGTTACCAGCACCAATTTCCACCACATCAACCTGGTGCGGTACCCATTCATCAAACTCAAAGCATAGCGGCGAGTTGTGAAACAGCGCAAATTTATATTTTTTACGCTTGCGGGTAATAATAAACTGATTCGGATCGACAAAACTCATATTTTACATTATACTAAATCAATAATGGATAAGCTTATAAAACAGTTTTTGGACTCTTCTACTTTAGGGCAATGGCTACATGGAAATAACATGGGCTGGCTAATTAGCGAGCGTATTATTGACACCATAAGCGTTGTTGTTGGTTCCGTTTTTGTATACTTTATCGTAAAATATTTACTTTCTTCGGCGATACATTACTCAATTCGCTCTACAGCCAAGCATCGGTCCTGGCACCATAAGGATATAGAAAAACGTGAAAAAACCCTTATTCAGTTAATCCGCAGTTTCTGGCGAATTATTATTACATTTTACGTTGTTGCCATCATCGCTAATAAGTTATTTTTGTTCGATTTATCACCGCTCTTTGCTAGCGCCGGAATAATTGGTGTGGCCTTAGGATTTGGCGCCCAGTCACTAGTTAAAGACTTCCTGTCTGGAATTTTTATCATTGCCGAGAACCAATATCGCGTCGGTGACGTGGTTGACATCATGGGCGCCGCCGGCACGGTTGAAAGAGTCGGCACTCGCACCACTGTTATACGTGACTCTGGCGGTAATGTCCATTACGTACCCAACGGCACAATTCAGCATGTCATCAACAAAACGATGGGCTATAGCATGTCGCGCTTTAGTATTTATATTGACCCCAGCTCTGATATATCTGAGGTTACACACATTATTAATTCTACTGGCGAAAAATTAGCCAAAGAAAAAGCTTGGCAAAAGAAAATTATTGATCCACCTAAATTTGTTTCTGTCGGTGACATTACTGGGCGAGGTACGGAATTAATTATCGCTGGAAAAACTCAGCCATCCGATCAATGGGCGGTAACTTCGGAAATGCGCCACCGCTTGCTGCAAAACTTTGACCGCGAAGGAGTCCTTCTGGCAACACTGCCAACACCAACACCAATAATTAAAAAATAGTCTAGTTACTACGCAGGCCCAATTCTTTGTCACTGAGAACATCGTTAGAAAATGCTTTGATTTTGCTGACGTTTTCTACTTCCTTACCATATACATCCAAGAAGTCTTTTAATGTGCCCTGATTAACCTGACCCTGGGCGTCAAATTCACGACTCTTCTCATTAGTATCTTTACTTATCTGCTTTCGACGTGACGAATATTCAGGACGACTCAAATCCAAACGATAAGCATCAGTTTTATAGTACGTAAACATAGCCACCAGAACCAAAAAAACAGAGATAGTAATTGTTAACCCAATAAAAGTCACAAACTTATACTGACACAACAAGTCTTTTAGCCTATCCATTTTGGCCTCCAGAAATTGAACCCTTAACAGCCTGAACCTCTTCCCTATACCTAATCAACAAATCATTCATTGTTTTTACATCTTCAGACAAGCGATTTCGCGCGTCTCTGGCAGCAATCAACTTTTGATAGTAATCCGCTACATTATCTAGGCAACTAGCTCGCTGCAATTCGGTCATTGCTGTATCATAATCATTATAATTACTATTAAACTTAAGCCGCGCTGACTCAAAATTATTAGTGATATTGACTAATTTAGAGCTATCCAGCTTGTTAATGGCTAGCCTGCCGTTTAATCTGGCCATCAGTTTAGTAGAAATAGAATTATACCTTTGACCAACATTAACCCTAGTTAATGCGTCATTGGTGTGAATATTCTTAACAGCCACTCGCACAGAACTACAGTTTTGACGAAGTGCTTTAGTAATTTCTGAATCAATACTAACGTCCACTGATTCAGCCAAAACTGTCTGTGGTGTGATTAGCAGACTTGAAGCAACTAAAAAAGACGCGAGATAGAAAGTGGTTTTTCTCATCACTTAATATTATCTCACGTCTTCTTGAATATAGTCAAATATTACTTAAAACGCTTTTCGACGTTACCCTTAACGTCTTTCGCAGTTTCCGTGACAGCATCGCCTACCTTTCGGGAACCAACTTTTAACGAATCAACACTATCTTTAGCTACCGCAGCCGCCTTACCGGCAACCTTTTCTGTGTCAGCCTTCAATTTGACGGCTTTCTTCTTTAAATCTTTACGAGTCTCCTTACCGCTCTTTGGCGCCGTTAAAATTCCTGCTGCAAAACCTGCTGCTGCTGCACCGATAATTGCTAATACTTTTTTCATATTACTACTCCTTTTTATTTAATTATTTTTTACGAAACAATCCTGATATTTCACTAAAAACTTTTGTTGGCGACAACCATTCGGTAGCACTGGCAACATTTGTCGTAATTCTGCCAACACTCTTCATGATTGCGTTAATTCTTACCAACAGGGCAATAACTACCACCAGCAACGCCACGATAATAACAGACAATAACCCGACTATGATCGATAATAAGATTATGGTTGTTTGAATATCTTCCACGCCTTGCCTTTCTGTAAAAGTTTATATTTCTTATGTTTATTGTAGCATGCTTTACTAATTTGTTTGTATTAGATAATCTAACTATTTGACTATAGCATAAGCTTATTAAAATGTCAATAGCCCAATCTTCGAACAAAGTTATTGTGGTAAAATAATACGGTTATGCAAAACATTATTAAGAAGTACATTCCAGAATTTGTCTATGGCGCAGTCGATGGCACCGTAACAACATTCGCGGTCGTGGCGGCCTCAGCTGGAGCTGGAATTTCCAGCGCAGTGATCCTTATTTTAGGTATTGCTAATTTAATTGCCGATGGATTCTCAATGGGATCCAGCGCCTACTTAGCGGCAAGCGCTGAACATGATGAGCTGGTTCATAATAAGAAAAAGCGGTCCTCGTCAAAAATAATAGGACTAATGACATTTTTAGCCTTCGTCATAGTTGGCAGCGTACCGATCCTGCCATACTTAATTGATGTTATAGCAAACCTAAAAATTTCCAGCACAACATTATTTTACGTTAGCTCAATATTAACTGCTGTCGTATTCGTATTAATCGGCTTCATTAAAGGAAAGGTCAGCGAGCAATCGCCGTGGCGATCATCCGTAATCACTATAACGCTAGGTGCAATTGCAGCTGGTTTGGCTTACTTTGCTGGTAATATTTTAGCATCTTGGTTAGGTGTTCGGCTATAACCCTCCAGCCATCTAATTTGGCAGAAAATCCAGATTATTCATGATACAGTAGAAATATGAGCCATCACTCCTCCTCGCCTGCCATGCCCGGTGTCAATCTGGGCGGTTGGCTGGTGCTTGAACGATGGATGACGCCAAGCGTATTTGCCGGAACGGACGCGACCAACGAATATGAACTGTCTCAAACCGTAGACGGCCAGGCGCGCATTCAGCAGCATCGACAAACATTCATCCAGGAAGCTGATATCAAGTGGCTGACGCAAGCTGGTATACGACTACTAAGACTGCCGATTGGTTATTGGGCGCTCGAGGATCAGCCGCCGTATCTATCAGCAAAGCCGCAGCTTGACTGGCTGATGGACATGGCCCGGCAGTATGACCTACAGGCACTGCTCGACCTCCACGCCGCACCTGGTGCTCAAAACACCAGCGACCATAGCGGCAGTGGTAATACTAGCACTGTCGGGTGGTATCAACGCGCCAATCAGCGAAAAACCACACAGATACTACTGGATATCGCCAGTGAATACGGCGAGCATCCCGCGCTGTGGGGCATTGAACTTCTCAATGAACCGCTGGTGAACACACGACGCGAACGGTGGCAATTGTGGTGGTGGACACGCAAAACGAGCCGAACGTTGCGCGGTAAATTGCCATCTCATGTGTGCATCGTGGCGTCTGATTGTTACCAACCAGCTTGGTGGTCGGGGCGCGTCGGGTCTAATACGCTGGATATACATCATTACCAATGCTTTTCCGACACAGACAATCAAGCGACATCGCTGACTCACCACCGTCAGGTGCTTGACCAACGGTCTGGCGAGTATCGCAACTACTCCCAGCAGCAGCCACTGATCATCGGCGAGTGGAGTGCCGCTCTGCCGCCAGGCATTGCCAGTGATAGTACCGAATACGCTCACTGCCAATCGCAACTTGCCGTACCAGCAAACGTCGATGCTTGGTTTTACTGGAGTTACAAAACCGAAAGCCCCGGGGCTTGGAATTTTCGTGATTGCCATGCTAAGGGGTGGTTTGACGGTATGCTTAGCTCGCGGTAGATGGTATAATGAATATA
>ERZ772977.328-NODE-328-length-35729-cov-4.795229_pt1 | contig 35729 bp, 29 predicted proteins | sample MGYA00511131_ERZ772977 | MGnify/ENA primary metagenome ERZ772977 (study PRJEB29015, sample SAMEA2737935) | human oral metagenome | biome: human oral; feature: human-associated habitat; material: dental | place: China | collected 2151 ...
AATACCAGCCTGGATGAGCATGGTGTCACAAATACCAATCTGGGTGAACCGAACCGTTGCGATACCATTATTCTTCTCCTTGGTGATAGGTTTGTTGGGATTCTTTGTTCGTTTTCCAAAATCCTTGACTCCGAGGTGGTACCGCAGGGCCCTGAAGGCCGGGATACCGCGTAACGACCCCTACGTCATGGGGAAATTCAAAGCACTCGACGCGGAAACCCAGAAAGCGCTCATACAACTACACAAAGAGCACACGGCCAGAACGCGATGATGCCACTAGGAAACCGGATCCTCGCACCCCGGCGTCGTGAGATTCATTCACAAACGTGGCGGTACCCACCATCCACCCCTACCCCATCAGCCGAAGGTCCGGACCTCACGGGGCTTCCATGGTGCGGGAGCCATCGGCTGTTTCGCGGGGTTTCCGCATCACGACCCACGATCGGAGCTACCGTGTGGGAATGGAGTTGACCGGTTCCCGCTTCGCCTTCGATGTCCCCGCCGGATGGACGCGGGAGGCAGGTGACGATGACGACGAGGTGGTTGCGGCGTCGAACGAGGTACTCACGGGTTTCACCCCAAACGCCCTGCTGCGGGAGTGGCAGGTGAAACACTCCTACCGAGGCATCCTTGCGTTGGCGTCGCAACGCAGTCTCCGGGAACTCGCGAAGCAGCACACCGTCCTGCACGTGGAGGCGATCCCCGATGAGAACGCTCCCTCGAACATCGGGGAGCGCCGCCGGCTGTGGGCTTTCTCCACGCGGGAGATCCCCGGTACGAACGGGGACCTGCTGAGTCTGCTGACGATCCGTGACCTGCTGGTGACGGAAGAAGCGCTGGCGGAACTGACCGTGACCGTACCGCTGACGACCTGGTGCCGCGGCGACGTGCACGAAGCGATCCTGAACAGTCTCCGGCCTCACCGGCCCAACCGCCTCGACGCTCTGCTGCGCGGAGGCAACAGGGCTCCCGGCAAGGTGATGAACACCGACGAGCAGACGGTCATCGACGAATGGGCCACCCACCGCGACCACGCCGTACGGGAAAGCCTGGACCTGCCGGAGACCACGACATCCGTCCCCGGACAGGAAGAGCCCTTCCCCTCGAATCCGTGCAAGCCCGGCCTCTCCGAGGAGGTCGCGGAACTCTCGGAGAAGGCATTCAAGGCCTTCGATGATCTGGCGCTGCTCGGATATCTCAAGAAAAATGCCCGGTGGTCCTCTGCCGGCCGGGAGCTGGTGAGGGCCGGGCTGGTCGACCGGAAGGGCATCGCCACCGCGCAGGGAGAGCGCTTGATCCGGCATCTGAGGGATGGGCGACACATGGCGTTGCTGGTGGACTCGGCCCCACAGCTGTTGCTGACCTTCTGGATCCACGGCCGGGACGCCTTGGCGGTCATGTCCTTCGTCGCTCTCGGCACCCGCGCCCTCGCTTTCTGCCCCGCGAAGAGAATCCCCCAGCTCCTGCTCAGCCTGATCAGTTTCCAACCCTCGTGGGACATGAACTTCAGCTACACCCTGACGCGAAACGAATTCCTCGCGAAGCTGCTCGCCAACGTCCCGCCCAGAGCCGCAACCAGCAAGGATGCCATCGCTTTCTCCGAGCAGCGCTGGGTTCCCGTATCCCTGCTCGGCCCGGACGAAGAACCGAGGCTCGCGTGGGTGATGACCCCGCACCGTGGCGTGGCGGCCCTGAAAGACGACGGGGACGCGAGCGAGATCACCGTGGCCAGTGACCCGAATGAACCTTTCTGGGAGCTGCTTCTGGAGACCTCCACGAGACTTGCCGAGGAACAACACCCATGAAACCCCCGACCGGCCCGCTTCCATGACATCGGAGTGGCCCAGATGAACCAGACCTCAAGCACCCGGACACCATGAATCTCACCTTGACCGGCACCTGCTTCGCCTTTGACGTGCCCGCCACCTGGACGGCGGAGACGAACGACGGGATGGTCACCGCCACCTCGGACGAGTCGGTCGCGGGCATCACCCCGAACGCCGTGCTGCGAGAATGGCAGGTGAAACGCCCCGCCCGGTCCTCCCTGGGCGCAGGCATCGTGGGCGAACCTCCGGGAGAGAACCATCCTCCACGTGGAAGCGATTCCCGACAGGAAAGCCAATTCGGACATCAGGGAGCGCCGCCGACTGTGGACGTTCTCCGCTCCGGACGTTGCCGGGGGTGACGCCGAATCGCTTGGGCTGTTGACGATCCGCGACCTGCCGGTGACCGGGAAGGCGCTGGCAGAACTGACCGTGACCGCGCCCTGGCGCACCTGGCGTCGCGACGGTGTTCACGAGACGATCCTGGACAGCCTCCAGCCCCTGCCACGCAAGGAACGCGGGATTCCCCCGAGGCACCGACCGCCGACACGCTCCTCTGCGACGAGTGGGCGGGGCAGCGCGACGACTCACCCCGGGAGAACCTGGAGATCCTCGAACCACCCGGACCCTGGCCGGCCAAGGGTGGCCGAGCGGGCCCGCCCGAAAGCCAGTACCCCCGCCCGAAGGAAAGTCTCCCCAAAGTTGCTGGCCATTCGGATGACAGGATTTATCGCTCTTCCGGAACTAACCAGTGTTAACATCATGAGAAAAGGACGTGGCTTCCACCGCGTCGGCTGGCCTTGAAATACCACGGGCGAGCAGGTCGCACGGGGAAATCCCGCCAGTCGCGCTGGAACCAGGTACCTCACAGTGCACACCCGAAGCGTTTTTGCGTTTGCCTGAGTCTGCGCTTCACCCGAATCCAAGTGGCTGTGGTGGCGCGCCTGTGACGACAGGGTGCTCCGGCACCACCTGGGAGCCACCCCACGTGAGGGGTCGGCCGCGGCGTCGAGGAACGGCTGGGAAATCTCGGCTGCGTGGTAGAGGAGAAAAACCAAAAATGCACTGGCTGAGCCTGTTTCTTGCAGGCGTCTACGTCATCGGGGCCGTGTGCACTGCGGCCAAGACACGGTATGCGCGCCGGCGACTGCGCAACGCGATGCTGATAGCGACCGGCGTGCTGGCCGCCGCCTGCCTGCTGGTACCCACCCTGCTGATGGCCGGTTTGACGGACGCCCCCTGGGCCCCCTACGCCGAGGGGTTCGCGGTACTCGTGCTGCTCGCCCTGATGGCCGCGGTCTTCCTGAACATCAAACCGATCAGCCTCGTCGAGCGTCCCCGCCGGATCCTGGTGATCGGCGCCCATCCCGACGACCTGGAGCTCGCCTGCGGAGGTAGCCTCGCGCGTTTCATTGACAACGGACACGAGGTCAACGCCCTGGTCATGAGCCACGGCGCCCAGGGTGGTCACGAGGGAGTTCGTGCTGGGGAGGCCATTTCCGCCGCGCAGCTGCTCGACCTGACCGACATAACGGTGCACGATTTCACCGACACCCACATGTCCACTGAAATCAATGAAATGATACAAGCAATAGAGGCGATGATTGATTTCGTTAAACCGGACATAATCCTCACCCATTCCCGCAATGATCAGCACCAAGATCATCACGCGGTGCATTTGGCGACGCTCCGCGCAGCCCGTCGCTGCCCCACGATTCTATGTTTCGAGAGCCCGTCGGTGACACATGATTTCTCGGCTCGTTTCTTCGTGGACATCGAGGATTACATGGACGTCAAGATCGCTGCTGTCAGGGAACACGCCAACCAGTCCGGAAAACCCTACGTCGACGAACAGAAACTGTCCGGTAAGGCGCTCCACCGCGGGGAGCAGGCAAAGGTCGGATACGCCGAGGGCTACGAAGTGGTCCGCGCCCTCTCCGACCAGCTGGGGTCGCTGTGACGCCCGGGCCGGTACTGGTTACCGGCGCCCGCGGACCCGCCGGGCGCGCCCTGATGGCGCAGTTCGACGAACGCGGCCTGCCGGTGCTCGGGGTGGACATGGCAGTGGACGACTCAGCACCGCGGGTGCTCCGCGTCCCCCCATCCAGGGACCCCGCCTACCCGGATGCGCTGCGGGCCGTCATCGAGGCGAACGGCGTGGATGTGCTGCTGCCGACCGTGAGCGAGGAGCTCCGGCTGATGGCGGGTCTTCGCGGCGGCTTCTGGGACGGGATCCGCATGGTGGTCTCCCCCGGGGAGGCGGCACAGATCGCGGACGACAAGCTACTCACCGCCCGGCATCTCGCCGCGGCGGGCATCGCCACGCCGCTGTTCGCCGACGGTGAGGAGTTCGCATCCGACCCGGGCATCGCTGAACGGATCGGTTTCCCGCTCGTGATCAAACCCCGCGTCGCCCGGGGCGCCCGGGGGATGCGGGTGGTGTATTCCCCCGACGAGGTGGGCGAGGTCGCCGAATCGTGCATCGTCCAGGAATTCGCCCCGGGCACTGAATACGCCCCCGTGGTCTACGTCCCCCTGCCGGGCGGGTCGCTCTCCCGCTCCGGGAAGAACCTCGGCCCGTTCGTCGCGGTGCTGGAGAAGACCGGGTTGACGGCCGGGGATGTGGGCAACGCCACCAGCGTGAAACGCGTCGACGGACCCGAGGTGGCCGATGTCGCCCGGTTGGCGGTGCAGGCCGTGCAGGCGATCGGGCTGGTGGGGCCGGTGGACATCGACATCCGGCGCGACACCACCGGAAAGCCCCGAGTGCTGGAGGTGAACGCCCGGTTCGGGGCCAATTCGCGGGCCGTTCCCGAGCTGCTGGGGCTGCTCCTACGCGACCTCGACCCGGGAGATCCGTGATCACCTTCCACGACGTCGCATCCGTCATCGCGTGGGTGGGTTTCGTGCTGGGCCTGATCGCCTTCGTCTTCGGGTTGATCAAGCTCACCTACCTCCCCCTGGCAGTCGCCTACGAGGTCGTGGAGCGGCGCAACCGGCGCAGGAGGTTCCTGACGAAGTTCCACGAGAACCCCTTGGTCTCGGTCATCGTCCCGGCCTACAACGAGGGTGTCGTGCTGAGGAACTCCGTCACCTCGGTGCTGGCCTCCGACTACCGCCGGCTGGAGGTGGTGATCGTCGACGACGGCTCCACCGACGACACCTGGGATGTGATGACCGGGCTCGCCGGCCGCGATTCCCGCGTCCGAATCCTGAAGCAGTCCAACGCGGGCAAGGGAGCCGCCCTCAACCACGGGATCCGGGCCTCCCACGGCGAGGTCCTGATGTTCGTCGACGCCGACGGGGTGTTCCTGGCCGACACGATCAAGGAGATGCTGCTGGCGATGGACCACGTGCAGGTCGGCGCGGTCTGCGGCGACGACCGTCCCGTGAACCTGGACCGTCCCCTCACCCAGATGCTCGCCCTGTTCAGCCACGCCGGGTGCAGCCTCGTGCGTCGCGCGCTCAGTTTCCTGCGGGTGCTACCCATCGTCTCCGGGAACATCGGGGCCTTTCCCCGGCACGTGATCGAGGAGGTCGGGGGGTTCAACGAACACACCCTGGGCGAGGACCTGGAACTGACCTGGCGGATCCACAGGGCCGGCTACGACGTGCGGTTCCAGCCGTTGGCGGTGGTGCACGCCGAATCCCCGTCCACGATGCGGGCGCTGTGGCGGCAGCGGGTGCGGTGGGCGCGCGGCCTGCTCCAGACGATGCGGCTCCAGAAGGACATGATCGGCAATCCCCGTTACGGGGCGTTCGGCTGGTTCCTCGTCTTCAACGCCGTCAACATGGTGGCCATGCCGGTCATACTCATCATCACGCTCCTGTGCATCCCGTTCGGGATCGCCGTCGGGGACATGCCCTTCTCCTTGGACGTGCTGTCGGGCATCGCCTGGCTGGGGCTGGGGCTCTCCGTGGCGACGATGGTCTTCGCGGTGGCGATCAACCGCGCGTGGGCGGATCTGCGTTTCCTGTGGACGATCCCGCTGTGGCCGGTCTTCACCACCGTGATCGCCGGGGTGATGTTCGAGGCGCTGTGGAAGGAGGCCACCGGCAGCGCCTCGACGTGGAACAAGCTCGCCCGAACCGGGGTCGTGAGCGGCCGGTCGCTGCAGAAGGCGGCAGGATTGAGGACATGACCGGAAACGGACACGAACACCCGGCCCGGATCAGTCGTCGCGCCCTGCTCGCCGCCGCGCCGCTGGGCGCGGTGGCCGCGTGCAGCGGTCCCGTCCCCGTCCCGGACCGCAGGATGGTCGGGGTGGGTTTCGAGGACGTCACTGCGGGTGCCACCCGGCTGCGTGAACTCGCCACCCGGTTGGACGGGGCGGGAATCAACGAGGTCGGGATCGCCGCCGGCCGGGTGGACTGGACCCTGTTTCCCGCGTCCGAGAATGCCAGCTGGTCCTCGGACCTCCGCGAGGCCGGCGGCAGGGACCTGCTGGCCGAGGCCATCGCCACACTGACCGCGTCAGGCGGTTCCGGTCGGCGGGTCGTGCTGGTGGTGGACGGCCTGGTGCCGCGCATCATCGCGGAGCAGCCGGACCTGGCCGGGGTGAGTGCCGGCGGGGAGCCGTCGAGGGAGTTCCCGGGACTCGTGGCCCTGGCCCGGGGCGCGGTCGGGGAGAGACTCATTTCACTCGTCGGGGAGGTCGCGAGGCGTTACCGCCCGGCCGCGATCAGCCTCACCGAGCTGCTCTTCGACGACACCACCTACGGCAAGAACGACCTGGAGGACTTCCGCCGGGAAACCGGTGAGAACGACTGGCCCCGTGCCCCCGGCGGCGGCATCGATACCGGGGACGAGCTGCTGCAGCGGTGGCGCTGCGAGGCGATGGCGTCGCTCGTCTCCCGGTGTCGCGGGGCCGCAGCACCCCACGGCGCCGAGCTCTGGATGGAGGTGCGGGCCCCCAGGAACGACCCGGGCGGGGACCGCCGGGACAGCGGCCACGACTACGCACTGCTGAAGGGGGCCTCGGATCGCCTGGTCGTGTGGGACTACTTCGGGATCGCCCCCGAGGGCTCCCCCTCGACCCGCGACCTGGCGAAGGCCCTGGCCGGCCGCACAGGAGGCTCCGGGGTGTTGTCGGTGGGCCTGTGGGGTGCCGGGGACGACGCGATCACCCCGGACGCACTGAAAACCGCCGTCAAGGACGCCGCGGCAGGAGGGGCCGGGTCGGTGTGGGTCACACCCGCCTCCCTGATGACCGACGCCCACTGGAAGTCGCTGTCCGAGGTCTGGGGTCCCCGGTGAACCGGGCCGCGAGCATCCCTCCCCGAAGCCGGTTGAGCCGGGACGCGAGGAACGAGCGACCCGAGTCGAAACCACCCCGCAACCGGTAGCCAGATCTCGACCACAAGACCCCGGACACCCTCACCATGGTCTTCGACACGACCGACTCGTTGACGCTCGTGAGGATCGGCTCAACCAGCTTCAAGGAGAAGAATCGCAGGTCGGCTCAGGGGACTTCAGCGCGGAGTCTCTCAGCCCTGGAGAGTCGGGTAGTCGGTGTATCCGCTGGCCCCGCCCCCGTAGATCGTCTCCTGGACCGGGGTGTTCTCCGGGGCGCCGGTGCGCCAGCGCTCCACCAGGTCCGGGTTGGCCAGTGCGGGTCTGCCCACCCCAACCGCCTCGGCCACGCCGTCGGCGACGAGACCGGCCGCCTCCTCCCGGTTCGTCACGGACCCGAAGCCCCGGTTCACCACCAGCGGGGCGCCTATGGTGCGGCGGATCCCCTGCACCAGGTCGCTGTCGGGGTCGCTGTGGAGGATGTCGACGAAACCCAGCCCCAGCGGGGCGATCTCCCGGGCGAGGTGCTGGTAGGTGGCCTCGACGTCGGCGGGGTCGGTTTCCTCGATGCCCTGGATATTGTGCTCGGGCGACAACCGGATGGAGGTGCGTTGCCCGCCGATCTCGGCGGCGACGGCCCGCGTCACCTCGACGGCCAGGCGCGCCCTCCGATGCGGGTCGCCGCCCCAATCGTCGTCGCGCATGTTGGTGTTGAAGGCGAGGAACTGGTGGATCAGGTAGCCGTTGGCGCCGTGGATCTGGACACCGTCCATTCCGGCGTCGACGGCGTTGCGTGCCGCCCGCGCCCAGGACTCGATGATCCGTTCGATCTCGGGTCCGGTGAGGGGTTCGGCCGGGACGTAGTCGACGCGCCCCGACAGGTTGTGCGTGTATCCGGGGGCCGTCGTGTCGCTGGCCGAGACCACCCGGCCGGTTCCGTTGATCGTCGGGTGGCTGAGCCGCCCGGCGTGCATGATCTGCATGACGATGGCGCCGCCGCGCGCGTGCACCGCGTCGGCCACCTTCCGCCACCCCGCCGCCTGCCCGGCTGTCTCGATGCCCGGCTGTCCCAGCCAGGTGCGCGCAGCAAGGTCGGGGAACGCTCCCTCCGTCACGATCAGCCCCATCGATGCGCGCTGCGCGTAGTACTCGGCAACCATGTCGCCGGGGACGCCGTCCCGGCCGCAGCGGAGCCGGGTCATCGGCGCCATGACGAGCCGGTTGCGCAATCGGTAGGGGCCGAGGTCACAGGGGGAGAAGAGATCCATGGGGACCATCCTCACCCCATTGCGCGGCCCGGGCAACAGCCCAAGTCCGCGCGGTTTCCTGCGACCGGTTCTCAGGTTTCGATGGTCCGGATGACCTTCGCGGGGACGCCTCTCCCTCGGTTCGTTCCCCGGTTGTCAGGCTACAGCCCGACCCCGCGGCCATCCCCCGGATCGCCCGCGAGCAGACCGAGCCGTTCGAGGAGACGCGGAACCGCGGTCGACGGACTCGGCCCCTGCTCATTCGCACCGGGGATGGTCGCCCCCGTCAGGCAGCATCGTCGTGCCGCGTCTGGGAACGCGTCGTAGGGAAAGTCCTTCGGGAGGTTCTTGGCCGCCGACCCGTTGAGCCCGGTCAGTCGCATGTATGTACAGCTCACCTGGTCGTCTCCCTCAATGCTCCGTAGTGATAACCCATGCTCATCGTGCGACGCGTGAACCCAAAGGCCAGAACCGCAGATGCAGCAGCTGCACTGAGGAGGGAAATGAACGCCGACTGCCAGACCAGAACGCCTGCGACAGCGATTGGAACAGCAACTACGCATGTGACGGCTGTCGACATGCTGGCCATTACCGTCCCCTCCTGTTCAAGGGTGAGAATCTCGGCGGAGTACTGCTCCGCGAGGTAGAAAGGCACTCCAAGCATGAAGGCCACGAACAGAAGGAACACCGTGTCCGTCCGCACCTCTTCGCCCCCGAACAACCGGCTGAGCCACGGGGCAAGCACCAGGATCACGACTCCGGCCAGAATGCTGGGAGCGACAACATACGGATAGAAGAGCCGCCGCGCCGAGCTGTGTGCCCTGTCCGTGGACTCCCCTCGGGCGTAGCCGAGGAAGATGCCTGCCGCGCCCAGTGCTGCCTGAGGAACACGGCAATAGAGGGTCCACAGCTTCGTGGCAACAGTGGTTGCCGCCACCACGCCGACATCGAGACTCGAGATCATCAGGAAGGGCAGAACGGCAGCGACGTAGTTGTTCATCTGACGCATACCGACACCGGAGCTGGTTCTGAACATCGATGCGCCGTAGTCGAATTCCGACGGCTCTGCACCTACACCGGTTTCCTTCTCCTCGGCACTCCGTGTTCTCCTCAGATGCCGCGCCAGTACTGACCAACCAATCAACCCGGCGAACGCCTGTGCGACGATCGTCGCAACGCCAACAGCCAGCACCGGGGTCGCAAAGAGTACATGTGCAGAGCCGTGGAGGAACACCCAGTTCAGCCCCGCGTTCGCCATGAACATGATCACGACGACCCAAACGGACAGCTTCTTGTAGCCGAAAATACGAAGAGAAACCGACGCAAGACTCAACGCCAATGACAAGGCCAGCCCAAGCAACCTGGCCGCCGCATAGTGCTCCGCGTAAACACGCAGGGTCGCGTCAGCTCCCATGATGGAGAAACCGAGAGGGAGCAGGAGAACTACCGCACATGCCAGCGCGGACCAGCAGGCCACGACCCGGACAGCGCTCGTCAGCAGCCGCACCATGGCGTGGGCGGTGTGCCCTTTTCCTTCCGCGCGCGCCAGTCGTGATGCGTAAACATCCACCACTCCAGCGAAAAAGGCGAAGAAGAGAAGAACCACCGAGTCACCAAGACCCATCGCGGCAATCGCTTCGAGGCCGAATGGCGTCAGGAAAATTACATCCACCAGTCCATTCCCGACAGCAATCAGATCAATTGCGAGTATGGCGAATGCCAAGCCCGAGAAAGTCCCGGGAGCCAGCTGCCTGTGATCACTGGCCTTCTTCACCTACTCCAAGTTCCTTCGGCTAGATTCTTGATCATGATGAGCTCGTCGCCCTCCTCGCGATGATCGACGAAGCCGGCACGCCGGTACAGGCGCAGCGCGGGGTTCGCCTTCTGCACTGACAGGGACACCCGCCGATGACCGAGGGTTCGCAGGTGGTCGAGCAGCCGGTCCATCAGGGCCGTGCCGATGCCCCGGCCCCGGTGTTCGGGCAGCAGCGGGGTGGCGTCGTCGACGTGGCCGTACGTCCTGACGATGCGCACCCACGCCGCCCCGACCACCGTCCCCTCGACCTCCGCCACCAGGCAGTGATCGTCGGGGAGGGTGCCGAAACCCTCGATGAACGCGGCGAGTTCGGGTTCACGGATGATCGAACGCGGGATCTCGCCATCGAAGTCCTCGGGGATGAAGATCGCCTCGTACAGGAAGTCCTCGAGCAGCGGGTATTCCACCTCCCGCATCTGCCGGATCACGGTTCCCGTGGGCACGGTTGTCTCCCGTCACGTCGGATGGCCTCACCCCAGTAGGGTACTGATTAGGGTCCAGTTGTTGAGCTCCCGGATCATCATCTCCAACCAAGACACACCAAGAAGTTTTGATGACGGCCCCTCGCGCGTTTTGTTCGTGAAACATCTAGGGCGTGTCCATTCGGACCTCAAGAGCAGTACGGATTGTCCGTAGCTGAGAGGCGAGACCTGGCAGATCTTCTACGGCGGTGGTGTGAATTATTTCGAGGTCAATGCTCCAATACCCATGCACTATCCGGTTGCGCAGAGCCGTTGGTTTCCTCCAGGGCAAACCTGGGTGGACCCGAGTGAGTTCCTCGGAGATCTGGCCCGCACCCTCTCCCAACACGGTCAGATTCCACAGGAGCGCATCTCTACGCATCCGGTCCCGCGACAATGTCGCAGGATCAGCATCAATGGCTATCGCATGCGCTTGCTCTGCCGCATCGATCATCTCGTCAAGAATGGCAAGATCACGCCGCATAGAAAGGCTCCGCTTCGGCCAGCACATGGTCACGCATCCGACGATGAATGGCTCGACGGGAGACGAGGTCTACTCTCCGCCCAAGAATTTCGGACAGTCCCTCCGTAAGATCCTCGATTTCCCACCCCAAACGCACACCAGGTTTCAGAGAAAACAGGAGATCAATGTCGCTATCAGGGCCAGCATCCCCACGCGCCACGGAGCCGAAAACTTCAAGGCTCGCGATCCCGTAGCGTTCACACAATTCGCGCAAACGTTCTTGGTCCACGACTTGGATCGTCATGCTCAAAGTCTAGATGCCGCCCAACCCATCCCCGCCAGCGGTTCACCGAGCCACCCCTGAGTTGCGGCGCAGACATCCCGTCGCCCCGCGGTTCGCTGGCCTTCCCGACGGAAGCGCCTGCCTTACAGGCGAACGCCAGCGCTACAGCGCAAGCAAACGACCACAAGACAAGCGAGCTCTGGGGCGACGCCGGCGGACGGCGACTTCTACGTGGTGAAGTAGGCCGCGATCGTTTGTTTGTCGGCTTCCACCGCGGACTGCTCGATCAGGGAACCGGCCTGGTCGGTGAGGACCTTGGCGCGGGCGTCGAGGATGGTCTGGGCCACACCGGAGGTGTAGAGCTCCTGCTTGAGGCGGTCGCGTTCCGCCGACACCTTGGTCTCGCCGTCCATGAGCGAGTTGAACCGGTCCACCAGGGCGTTCGCCTTCGTCTGGCTCCCGCCACCACCGGGCTGCTGGCCCCCGGCACCACCCGGTGGCTGACCGGTTGGCGCCTGACCATTCGACGGCGCACCCCCGTCACCCGGTGGCTGGCCACCCCCAGGCTGCTGACCGCCGCTCGGAGGCTGTCCCTGGCCGCCCCCGCCGGGGGGTTGCCCGCCGCCCTGCCCCTGCTGCCCGGCCCCGGGTTTGAGGCCGAAGGCGCAGTTGTGGTCCCAGGCGACCACGGTCATCTGGTTGGCCTGCTCCGCCCACCACAGGAAGGAGTTGTTTCCGGGCCCGGTGATGTCGTCGAAGTTGTCGATGACGTCCTCGAAGGCCAGATAGGTGACCATCTTGTCGACGTCGACCCGCTGCGCCAGCCCCGACTGGAAATCGGCGTCGCTGGACTCGTTGATGAACTGCAGGAACTCGATCAGCGGGGTAAGGTTCGCCTTCCCGGTTTCCTGGTCGAAGACGTCCTTGTAGGCCGACTCGTCGGTGCCGCGGTAGGTGTAGTCGCCGGTGGATTCCGCCTTGTACAGCAGCCCCGCGACGTCGAAGTTCTGCGCCACCCAGGATTCGTCGAGATCCTGGCAGGTCAGCCGCAGCACCGGGTCGGAGCCGTTGACGCTGAGGCTGATGTGTGCGGCCTTCTCGCTGGCCAGCCCGGTTGTGGCGAGCAGATCGAGGGCCACCGCCTCATTCAGGGCGGAGGTCGTCGCACCGGCGCGGATCACCATGCGGGTCATACCCTCGTGGTTCGCGCCGTCGACGAACTTGTCGAATCGCACCAGCCACGGCAACTGCTGTGGTGCGGTGCCGGCGGAGATTCCCTGCAGGGACGAGTTTCCCTTCAGCTTCAACCCGGCTTTTTCGTGCGCGACCCCGTCGACGGTGACCGTCGCCTCGATCCAGTTCTTGGTCTGGTTCGACGTGTAGGCGGTGATCATTTCCTGATAAGCACTCTGGTCGACGGTGATCTCCACCGAGTGGAGCGAATCCGCGGCGAGATAGCCGTTGGTCACACCGCCCGCCGATGCGCTCGATGTTCCCTGCGACCCCACGGCCTGGAGCGACGCGCATCCAGTCAGGGCGACGGTCCCGACCGCCCCCACACCCAGTGCGGCGAGAACGCCGCGGCGAGATATCCGTTTCATGAATCCTCCTGCTGCTGTTCGGAGATTCCATGGAACCGAGGGGTCCTGAGCCGCTGCCCAGCCGACGCTGTGCCCCGGCTGTCAATCCGGCGGGTCGCACAGGGACCTGCCCTTCACGGACGAGAACCTGACCTGGAGATCGAGCAGAGTTCGAGGCCCAGGCCGGCGTGTCTGGAAGTGTTCCCGCGGAGCGCTCTCCCCGAGGAGCTGCGCAGCTCCTCGGGGAATCGTGTCATAGCACCAGGAATACCTTTGGAGGCAGTACGTGAAATCCCGACTTCAGAGGAGCAGGAGGCTTATTCATAGCCGTCCTCAAGTGTTGTCTGACTAGGGGTTTCGCTGGCCGAGGTGTTGCCCGTGAATAAACCTCCAGGTACGCGATTCACATTTCTTCAGGAATCCATCCGATCCCCAGCGAACGGTACGCGATCGCCAAGAAATACTGCAACGCCGCTTCGAGGACTTCTTGATCTCCCATGCGTCCTGGGGCATCGACGACTCCCCACCCCTCGCCTCACTGGACCTGGATTCCGACCCCGAGGAGAACCCCGGCCCCCAGGATGCACTGTGGTGATCGAGGGTTTCCAGGTTCAGCTGGCCGGACGCGTCGTCACCCACCTCTACGCCCGTGGTGACCACACCTGGCTGGAATGACAGCGGGGTTACTGGGATGACCCGGATCGACCCGGCATCCCCGGCAAGCAGGCGCACGGCGAAAGGTCCGTTTCACAAAATCTCCTGGTCCTGCCTGGAGACTCCGGGAAGCCCGCCGATCCTGAGTCGCGGTCCAGCCCGCATTGTGCTTCAACTGTCAGGCTCCGGGAGGCTCCACCAGACCCACCTCGAATGCCCGCAACGCCACGGCGAGTCGCGAATCAACCCCGAGCTTTTCCATGATGGTCGACAAGTAGGACTTCACCGTTGCCTCCGACAGGTGCAGAGAGCGAGCAATCTGCCGGTTGGAGGATGCACGACACACCTCTCGCACCACGGAGATCTCCCGCTCGGTCAACCCCAGATCCAGCGGTGGGGATGGCGGGGCCTGCTCGTCCTCATAGTTCGTCATCACACGCTCCAGAAGCCGCTGAGTCGGCTTCGGTGCCACGACGCGCCCCCCACCGGCCGCTACCCTGATGGAATCGATCAGGGCCTGCGGCTCGATGTCCTTGAGAAGGAACCCGGAGGCTCCGGCCGCCAGCGCACCGAGCAGATGGGCATCCTCGTCAAAGGTCGTCAGTACCAGCACGGGCAGATCCGGCGACACCTCCTTGATGCGCGCCGTGGCCTCGATACCGTCGAGGCCCGGCATGTGAACATCCATGATCACAAGATCCAGCTCCCCTGCCTCCACCGCACGGATCACCTGGGATGCGTCATCGGTGGACAGGACGATCTGCAAGTCCGGAGCCGACACGAGATAGGTTGACAACGCCGAACGCACCATCAGATCGTCATCAACCAAAGCAAGTCGTAAAACACCGGTCATGATCGCGGTCTCCCTCCCCCAGGCACCCACACCCAGCAATATAAAATTTCAATTATTTGAAAGTTTCCGTAGGCCGTTGTCACCTGTCTCAGCTATTCACAGTTGACCGTAGCACCGTGGTTGATCAAACGGTATTACCGCACCCGGTAGGCGCTGTGCAACAGGATACGCGATTCGTGGCGCTGATTGTCGCGGTGCCGCACATCAGCGTGACTGGAGGGAATATTGGCTGAATCTTGGTCGGCGTGCTGACACTGGGTGGAGCATCTGTCATTTCGGTGGAGATGGAGTATCCGGATCGTGTTGGACGTGGTTGCTGACCGCACAGACGTTCTCCACTCCGTGCTCAGCAACGTCACCCCCCCTGCCAATCGAAATCCACCACTGCCGCCCGACAAGGACCATGGGACATCCCCGCAGCCCGAGCTCTTCATGCATCAGGGCGGGAAAGCTGGCTTCCCGTCGTGGGGATACCGACATGCGTGACCCAATGGGCTCCCATGGCGCGGGCCGTCAACGTGCCCCCCTGGGCCTCGGCGAGTTCCGACATGCCGACGACACCGAGCCGGACTCGTTCCTGATCGGATTCAGCCTCACCCAACAGGTTGGAGCACATCAGGTTGATGGCCGAACCGCTATTCTCAAGCATGAGGGTGACCTCAGATCCCGGCTTTCCGTGACGCAGGACGTTGTTGACAATCTCGACAACGAGACGCCCCAAAGTGGCCAGAACTTGTGGAGGCACGTCGGTCAGCATGGCCTCGGTCGTGGAGCAAACCGTGAACCCGGCCTGCTTCAAACGGTTCTGTTCTCCGTTGAGTCTCGCCCGGAACCATGTCGCATCGACCGACGGCGCCTCCGGAAGCAGGTCATTCTCCCGGAGCGAGGTCAGCGTTTTCCGAAGAGTTCGCGTCGTTTCTCTCCCGGTGTCAACGATGAACTGGAAGTCCTGCCGAGACTGCTCATCAAGCCCCTCGCGCAACAAAGCCTGGTTGGCTCGCATCACCATGCTCGTGGTGGCGTGTACGGCCGTGTCATGGAGGTCCCGGCTGAGCGCACGACGGAACAACTCATTCTTGGCCTTCATCTCCTCCTTGACGCGTATCGCGGCTCCCCAGTAATGCCTCGCAAGCATTCCGACAAATCCGGGGGCCCCGAACAGTACGAGCAGGACAGGCGCTCGTCCACAGAGAGCAAGTGGCTCCACCAAGCCCACGCGTAACTCCAGCAGGAGCGCCGCAGAGAGCTGCCCGAGTACCACCCATATGAGAGGGCGCAACCCGAGTTTCACCCCCACCGTGACCGGAATCCACAGCAGGAGCACATAGAGGCCGGACACCACGTTGTCCGGGGAAACCGCGTTCAGCACCAAGGCCGCCATGATGAGACCGGCCGCCGCCACGGGGCATCGCACCGAAACGATCGCTGCCACTGCGGCCAAAGCCACGGCCAAGTCCCCGTATACATCGACGATGCTCGTGTTGCCGGCCACATGGATGGCCAGGAAAAGGGTCATCACGACCCATCCCAACCACACCGGCAGGAAAGCAGGGGACCACGCGCGCGAGAGGATACGCATGACGACATTGTACACCTCCAAAAGTTGGGGTCGATTCCCATCTTTATCGGGGTGCACCGAGTCGCGAGCTCACGTAATATGCCAATGTCAAAGGGGCTCCGGAAATGGAAGCACCGCGCCACCGCGAAAGGCAAAACGAATGAAAAAAAGCATCATAGTCGCCACCGCCATGCTCGCCATGAATCCCCTCGGATATCAAGCTCCACAGGAGACCACCCACAACCCGGACAACAGCATCGCAATGAGCACAGCGAAAAACGAGTCCCAGAGGATTTTGTGCACGCTTTTCCCTTGCAGGTGGTGGTGAAAACGGTACTGCACTCGCGCTGCGGCCGACTCCTTCAATGAGTCGGCCGCTTTCTCATGTACAGCGCACCATCTACTTTCTATGGGACCCACCACCACCTTTCTCCGGCAACAACAACCATCCATCGACGGTTTGCGAACACCCTCCGACCTCCTAGATTCGGATCGTCGAGGAGATACCTCGACACATCATCCGGAAGGAACGGAAATGACCAACGATCGCAAGAAGGATCTCTTCTCCGCCGACATCCCGCTCGCCTCCGAACTGTCCGAGTCCGGCATCAATCAGACCGCTGGCGGCAAGTCCGTCGCATACTCCGGCTGTAACGCAGGGTGGGTTTGCACCGCCACCAAGGAATGCTGGCGCATCTGCCGCTGGCGGTGAGCAGAGAGGGAGCGCTCGCAGCCGAAACGCCGAGAAGGAGACTTTTCTCGCCGCACGAACGTCGAACCGCGAGCATTCCCACCTCTGATGATTGAAACAAGCTGGCGGCAGGTCACACTCCTGTTGACCTGCCGCCAGCTTCGGCGCTCATGATCATTCACAAAGGAACACACCCATGACCGCACTACTCCCTACACCAACCGCCACGAATACGCAGGACTCGATGCTGTTTCAGCCGATTCTCCAGGGCTGGCGCCGGGGCCACGACCTATCCGTCGAGACACACGGCCACTTCGCGCCCGGCGTTGCCGAGGCCACGTTGGAGCGCTGGCAGCTCGAGGCACTGTTCAGGCTGCACCTGCGAGCGCTGGTCTGTCACATAGGACTGCTCTCACGTGAGTCCGCTCTGCCGGGCGCCACCCCTGAGGAACGCTATCGCTCCTACTGCGACGCTTTCTTCGCGAATCACAGTTCCGAGTTCGATGACTGCTTCGCACCACTGGTATCGCTGCGTCCGGTGGTCCTGGACCAGCACACCACAGCGCTGGAAGAGCTGAGTGCAGCACTGAGCACCGACCGGAACGACCTGGAACGGCATTTCGGCATTCCACGCACGTCCATGGTGACGCACGTGGACAGTGGGGGCGACACCCATGACGGTGCACGTCGAGTCTGCATTCTCACATTCGACAACGGACAGCGATTGGTCTACAAACCTCGTCCGGTGAGCGGCGAAACAGGATGGGAAAAGCTCACCGCATGGTTGGGTCAGGAATCACCTTTTGCGCTGCCCGCCGCTCATGCACTCAACCGCGGCTCCCACGGCTGGGTGGAATACGTACCCGCTCTACCTTCCGCGCAGGAAGGAAAGCTGCTGAACAAGCCCGATTTTCTGCACCGCTGCGGGATCCTGATCGCAATCATGCACGCCTTGAACGCCAAGGACATGCACCGCGAGAACCTCCGCATCACCGAGGCCGGTCCTCTGCCCGTTGACCTGGAGACCATTCTGCATGTCTCGCAGCCGGTTGGATCCACCCGCACCGCCGATGACGCATGGGTGGAGCTGGGCGCCTCCGTCAGCTCCAACGGGCTACTGCCGACCGCCATAGTCAACCCTGCCGCTGCGGGCGAGGGCTGGACCGATATCGGTTTCCTCGCCACCGAGGCCGGGGGAGGAAGTTCCTACCGTTTTCTCGCGGTGCTGAATCCCTTCCGGGACGACATGCGCCTGTCATTCGAGTCCGAGGAAAATTGGGAACACCCCTACGAGAATCGCAGCAAGGAGGACGCGGTCGCAGCCGCAGCGGCCGTGGCAAACGGCTTCGAGGAGGCTTACCGGTGGCTCACCGCACATCGCGAGGAATTTACGAAAGCCGTCACTGAGGCCTTCGCTGGCGCACGTCTTCGGTATCTGAACGGGCACACCCAGGACTACACAAACGTGCTTCGGCTGTCCTGCGCGGCCGAGGCAATGGCCGATGCCACCGCGCGAACCGACCGTCTCAAGCAGATCACGAACCTCGCCGAAAACCCTGACCCGCTGCTCACGGAAGCCGAGATCTCACAACTATGGTTCGGTCACATCCCCATGTTCATGATGGATGCCGAAGCCACCACTGTGCTGAGCGCCGAAAGACATGCATTGACGAATGCGGCACACAGCCCGCTGGACGCAGCCCGAAACAAGATAGCTGCACTGGGTGATGAGGATCTACGCCAACAGCTCGACCTGATCTGGGCGTCCTTCATTGCGCTGCATCCCGATAATCACCTCGCGCAATCCCTCACGACATCAGCGCCACTGCTCCGGAAAACAAGTGGGCTGCACCAGCTTGCGCACGACCTCGCGGACGATCTCGTCCACCGGGCTCGTCCTGATGGGTCTCCACGTCATGCCCCCAGCTGGGTCGGCCCAGTGCCGTCCACAAGCATAGTGCGTCCCTGGGCCGCCGGAGTGCTCGGATTCGACCTGTACAGCGGGCGCACCGGAGTCGGACTCGCCTTGGCCCAGGCCGCGGTGGTGCTGGATCATCCCGGTGCCCGGCGCGTTGCTGAACAGATCTTCGAGGCGTGCGCAACATCACTGGCGACCGAACCAGAGGCCCTGACAGACATCATGGGGGCCGGCTGTTGGCCCGGGTCGGCAGGTCTGCCGTTCGCACTGGCCCGGGCAGGAATGCTCCTTCAACGCGAGGACTGGCGAAGAATCGCCCAGGAATTCGTGACGCACCTCCCGGTTCCGGAAGGGCTCGACATCATCGACGGACTTGCCGGTGACCTGCTGGCCCGCGCCGGGTCACATGCCATCGAGGCAACGGACGGAACCCGTTTGCTCCACGCGGTACTCACGGCCCCAGCCGACGATGCGACCCTGACGCTCAGCGGCTACGCCCATGGTGTCGCCGGAACCCTTCACGCACTTGCCGTTTCTCCGCTGCCGGACGCCGAGATCGCCCCCGCGGTGACCCGCCTACTGGAGTGCCTTGAGGCTCTGCGCACCCCGGATTCACGGGCTTGGCTCTCGTCGACCTTCCCAGACTCGGGCGTCGCGACCGCGTGGTGCCACGGGGGAGCAGGCATCGCTCTTGGTGTCGCGGCTGCTCACGCCGCCCGACCCGGTCTGATACCCACGACACTCGTCGACGAGGCCGTAGCCACCATGGCCTCGGACGGGTTCGGGCGCAACCTCACCTTGTGCCACGGCGATTCGGGCAACTGGGCCATCGCCTCGTGGATCGCCCGACATCTTGGCCATGAACGGGCAGCCGACGCAGTTGCCGACGGGGAGAAGGCCCTCACAGCGGACGTCCTGCGTTCCCAACTCGGCGATCGCCGAAACCGCAACTCGTTGAACGACTCCCTGATGGTTGGGCGTTCCGGGGTCCTGCTTCACCTGACCACCCGGCTCGACCCCACACTGGGATCGGAACCCCTCACCCCGCCATCCCCACTCGCCCTTGGAGATTCGCGATGAAACGACGTGTTCCCGTCACAACCCAGGTGGCGGCCACCGAATGCGGCGTCTGCTGCGTGGCATCGCTGCTGGCCGTTTACGGTCGCCAGGAATCCATAACCGAGCTGCGCACGGACCTCGAGGTCGGGCGCGACGGCGCAACGGTTGGTCAGCTCGCCGAACTGCTGGGCAAACGCGGCATGCAGGTGCGCATGCTCGAGGCAGTCAGCGTCGAGCCGCTGAAGGTGTTCGACGTTCCTGTCATCATCTTCTGGCAGGGCTACCACTTCGTGGTGCTGGAACGCATCACCCGAAGTGGAGCCATCCTGATGGATCCGGCCATGGGGCGTCGCAGAATCAGCTGGGACGAACTTGAGGAGGGTTTCAGTGGAATCATCCTGTTGGCCGCCCCGGGAGATGATTTTCAACCCCGAAGGCGCGCCCTGCTGTCCGAATGGCGCAGTTTCCCCCTGATACCACAAGGGGTTGGCCGCACCCTGACGTTTTCCGTGGTCCTGGCCGTCATCGGATACCTCGTCACGGCGACAATGCCATTCGCCACCCAATGGGCGGTCGACAGCGTCGCTCAGCCGAACGCGGGCGACCGACTCTGGAGCATGCTGGCCGCGACACCGGCAGCAGTTCTGCTCTACTTCGGTCTTCAAACACTGCGAACACTCTTGCTGTCCCGCACCATGATGCTCATAGGCGGCCACTTGATGGAAACCGTCTTCCGTCACTTGTTGCGGCTGCCCTACAAGTTCTTCTCCACCCGCCAGGTCGGCGACCTGCTCTACCGGATGGGAAGCGTCAACTCCGTACGCGATCTGCTGTCGACACGCATCGTCAGTGGGGTACTCGACATGGGTATCGCCACCGTCATGATCGGCTACGTGTTCTGGGTTTCTCCCCTGCTCGGCGGCATCACCGCGGGAGTATTCACTCTCTGCCTGCTGCTTCTCATAGCCACGCAGCGACCCCTATCCGAGGCCATGGATACCGAGATCGCGCATCTCAGCAAGAGCCAGGCCATCGAGTACGACGCGATCTCCTCGATAGCCGCCATCAAAATGGGCGGATACCGCGACGAGTTCTTCGCCCGTTGGAAAGAAAGCTATGACGCCTCCCTGTCGGCCATGCGCCGTCGCATGCTGCTGCAGGATGGCCTCATCGGCGGCGCACTGGGTGCCACGCAGGTTTTCGGACCACTCGCGCTGGTGACCGTCGGCATGGTCCTCACACTGGATGGTGCCGTCAGCATAGGTGCGGCCGTCGCAGTCCAAGGGGTAGGTGCTTTATTGCTCGGCCTGAGCACCACGATTTCCGGCAGTTGGAACGAATTCATCCAGGCATGCCGCCTGATGCGTCGCGTACTCGACATCACCGAGACCGCTCCGGAGAAGTCCGGTGAACGGACGGATGAACTGTTACTGCCAACCATAGACATCGAAAGCGTTGACTTCGCATATCAGGGGGCCAACGAACGAGTGCTCAAGGACGTAACCCTGCGCGTAGCGCCCGGCGAGAAAGTGGCGATCGTGGGGGCTTCCGGCTCGGGTAAGAGCAGCCTCGCGCTGCTGATGGCGGCCCTGCATTCACCGACTGGAGGGCACATCAAGGTTGGCGGCACCGATGTGAGCGAGTGGGACCTCGACCGGCTGCGTCAACACATCGGGTATGTGCCGCAGGACGTACGACTTCATGACGCCTCCATCGTCGACAACCTGCGTTTGGGTACGCAACTCAGCAAAGAAGAGACCATCGAACGATGCCGGCGCCTGCCATTCCTCGATTTCCTCGAAAAGTTGCCGATGGGTTTCGAGACGATGGTCAGCGAGCAAGGAGCCAATTTTTCAGGCGGCCAGCGTCAACGCATCGCCATCGCACGGGCATTGCTACGCAACCCGAGGATCGTCGTGTTCGACGAGGCCACCAGTGCCCTCGACACGGTGACCGAACAGGTCGTCACCGAGCATCTCTCCCGCTTGGGGTGCACGCAGATCATTCTGGCCCACCGGCTCACCACCATCCGTGCCTGCGACCGCATCCACGTCCTCGACAACGGACAAATTGTCGAATCAGGCACCCATGACGACCTGATCAGGGCGGGAGGGCACTTCGCTGCTCTCTACAACGCCGATCAGCAGGACGACACCGCCCAGCAGGGGAAAGCCCGCCATGCCGCATAACGACCATCCCCTGACCCTGGCCGGCACCCCACCTCACCTCAGGTGACCAGATCGTCTACAAACCACGTTCCCTCGTTCTCACCGAGCGGCTACCCAAGCCCTGGAGGCTGCTCGACGCAGATCTTTCGCATTCCTTGGCCGGGCGCGTGCCGCTCTCCGCATCACGTGGTGGCCACGGCTGACAGGCGCATGTGACTCTGCAAGGCCGACCTCGGTCGTGCGGACTGCGAACGCTCCTACTACCGTTTCGGCGTCCTGACCGCAATTGCAGACCTGTGGGGTCCACCGACCTTCATCACGAAAACGTGATCGTGTATACGGCAACCACCCCTGATCATCGACTCCGAAACCATCCTACAGCCCGACGTCGGCGTCGAAGATGCCCTCGACCCTGCTGCCCAGAAAGCCCTGTCTGCCACGCCCCTGGGTACGCTGCTGCTTCCGGTACGAGACTCCGCCAGCATCATAGATCTCCTGCTGTCGGGCCTGGGAGTCCCGTGGGAACAGGCCTCCGAACAAACCGTCTTCCAGATTGCCGATGAGAACAGCGACGCCTTCAGCATTCGCCGGCAGCAGTGGTCAGTGACCCAGGAAGCGAACGTCCCCCGTGTCGATGGCAAGCCGCAGAATCCGCTCGTGTAGTACTCCGCACCGAACTCCGGCTACCTGGACGCGCTGTCAACAGTCCGACGCCACGAGGACGAGTTGGCCGAAGTCCTGCTATCCCTGCCACCGGAGACGACCGGAAGACAGGCGTTTGCGTCGGGACGGGGCCGGGGTGTGCGACGGACCCGGTTCAGGTCAGTTTCACGACCGCCGGGCCTGGGCGGTCCTCGGCACAGGTCAGGGTTCCGTCCTCGAGGGATGCCCACTCCGGGGTCAGCAGCCTCCCTGCCGGGATGGCGACGGGGACATCGGCGTCGATGAACAGCAGGCGGGATTCCCCGGCGCGACCCAGCCGCGTCCAGGCGCCCTCGACCTCCAGTTCGCCATCGGCGACGAGGTCGGGCAGCCACCTGCCCGCGACCCGCATCCAGCGCCCGATGCCGCGGAGGATCTCCGACTGCCATCCGGGTAGCGTCCCGTCGGCCTTCGGACCCACGCCCAGCAGCATCCGGCCGCCCCGCCACACGATGTCGACGAGGTGTTTCATCAGCTCCAGCGGGGTCATGGCGTGTTCGGGCCCCTCGACGGAGTTGTACCCGAAGGACAGCCCCACCCCGCGGCAGTGCTCCCACACCGCGGCGTTCTCGCACTGCTGGAGGTGTTTGTACTCGCTGGTGGCGTAGTCCTGGTGGGGCACCTGCCAGCGGTCGTTGACCAGGCCCTCCGGGTTGGCGGCGTAGTACTCCTCGAAGACGGTTCCGACGCCGTCGGGCCCGAAGTCCTTGCCGGCGTCCGGCCAGTTGATGTCGTTCCACAATACATCGGGGTTGTAGCGGGCGATGAGGTCCCGCAGGTGCCCGGCGGCGTAGGAGGCGTAGCCCTGGTCGAGGGGACGTTCGGTCAGGTCCCAGTCGTCGCGCAGCCCGATCGGCTCCGTCGGTGCGGCGTGCCAGTCCAGGCCACCCGAATAGTAGGCGCCGAAACGCATCCCGGCGCGCCGCGCGGCGTCGGCCCACTCCCCCACGAGGTCGCGCCTGGGTCCGCGGCGCACGGTGTTGCGGTCCCCGGTGCCGGGCGCGTCCCACAGGCACACGCCGTCGTGGTGTTTCGTGGTGACCATCACATAGGCTCCCCCGGCCGCCACCAGTTCGGCGACGGCCGCGTCGGCGTCGAACCTCTCGGCCCGCCAGGCGTCGAGGAAGTCGTCGTAGTCGCAGCCGCCGTGCACCTCGGCGTGGTGCCGCTGCGCGGGACTGCCCTCCAGCCGGATGGTGTTGTGATACCACTCGGCGTAGGGGTTGTGCCGGAACCACTCGGTCGGCGGGATCTCGCCGAGTTCCGCGACGGGTTCACCCCATGCGGGCACCGAGTACGGCCCCCAGTGGATGAAGAATCCGAGCTTGGCGCGCCGGAACCACTCCGGGGTGGGGCGCGCGAGCGCCTTCCAGCGTTCGGCGTCGCGTTCGAATCGTGCCTCCAGGTCAGCGACCACCGAATCCTCCTATGTTGAGGCCCTTCGCCAGTTGTTTCTGCATCGCCACCACGATCACGAGGCTGGCGAGCACCGCGATCGTGGACGCCGCCATCAGCGGCCCCCAGTCCGTGCCGCGTTCACCGGTGAACATGGACAGGCCGAGCTGCAGCGGGGCCTTGTCCGTGCTGTTGATGATGATCAGCGGCCACAGGAAGGCGTTCCAGTAGTCGATGAAGGCGAACGCCGCGACGACCGCGATGGGGCCGCGCAGCAGCGGGATGATCACGTGGAACAAGATCTTCACCTGGCCCGCGCCGTCGATCCGGGCGGCCTCCTCGTAGTCGCCGGGAAGCGACAGCAGGAACTGCCGCAGCATGAAGGTGCCGAAGGCCCCGAAGGCGAAGGGCAGGACGATCGCCGGGTAGGAGTCGACGAGCCCGAAGGCGTCGGCCCCCAGGAACAGGGGAATGACGAGCACCTCGATGGGCAGCACCAGGGTGGCGATAAACACCGAGAACAGGGCGGAGCGCCCGGGGAACTCCAGGCGCGCGAAGGCGTAGGCGTTCAGCACGGAGACCACCACGGTGATGAGGGTCCCGACGAGCGCGTAGGCGAAGGTGTTGACCAGGATCTGCCCGAACGGGATGGAGCTGAAGGCCTCCGCGAAGTTGTCCCAGCGCACCGCGTCGCCGAGCAGGGCGGCCCCGGTGGACAGCACCTGGTTGCTCGGTTTCAGTGCGGAGAAGAGCATCCACACGAAGGGCGAGACGAACGCCACGGCCACGACCACCAGCAGCGTCTTCGAGACGACCTTCCCCCAACGGCGGGGGCGGTTCTTCTCAGGAGTCATAGTTCACCCACCTCTTCTGGCCGACGAACTGCAGCGCCGTGACCAGCATCACCAGCACGAACAGCACCCACGCCAGCGAGGACGCCAGGCCGAGTTTGTCGTAGGAGAAGGCGCTGCGGTACAGGTACAGCACCAGGGTGTTGGTGGATTCGCCCGGCCCGCCTTTGGTGAGCATGAACGGCTGGGTGAACACCTTGAAGGCCCCGATCACCGTCATCACGGAGGCGAAGAACAGCGACGGCGAGAGCATCGGGAAGGTGACCCGCCAGAACCGGCTCCACGCGGTGGTGCCGTCGATCTTGGAGGCCTCCATGATCGCGGGGTTGATGTTGTTCAGACCTGCGGCCAGCACGACGATGTTGTAGCCGACCGCCTGCCACAGCGACATCATGATCAGCGAGACCATCGCCCAGGTCGGGTGACCCAGCCAGGAGGGTCCCGTGATGCCGATGGCCGCCAGCATCCCGTTGATCACGCCCTGGTCGTCGAGCATGACCCGCCAGATGAGGGCGTTGGCCACCATGGGGGTGACGACGGGGATGAAGAACAGCACTCGGAAGAACGGGGCCCAGTCGGGCAGCGAATGCAGCCAGACCGCGATGCCCGTCGAGACCACGAGGTTCACGGCGGTGTAGCCGATCGCGAACACCAGGGTGTTGCCCAGCACCGTGTAGAACGCCGGGTCCTCACCGGAGAGCAGTCGCGCGTAGTTCTCCACACCGACGAACTCGGGTTCCCCGTAGAGGGGCCAGTTGTGGAGGCTGATCGCGATGGAGGCGATCAGCGGTACCACGATGAAGATCAGGAAGCCGCTCATGCCCGGAGCGAGGTGGAAGAAGGCCAGCAACCGCTGGTTGACGCCGGGTTTGCGGGCCTTCCTCACCGTGCTTCGGGGCGACGGCGTGGCCGTCGTCGTCATGGGGTCAGTTCACCGACTTCTCGATGGCTCCCAGGATGTCCTCGGCGGTGCGGGTGCCTCGGGCGCCCTCCGGGGAGTACTGGGTGAACTGGGTCACCACCTGGTTCCAGGTGGAGGTGGTCACCAGCGGCTGCCCATCCGCGAGGAGCGCCTTCATGACCTCGGCATCCTGCGCGGGCTTGCCCTCGGCCCAGCCCGACAGCGCGGAGTCGATGGAGGGGACGGTGCCGCGGTTCTTGCCGACGTAGGCCACGACCTCGGGGGTGGTCATCTTCACGATGTTCTGGAAGGCGGCCTTCTTGTCAGGACATTTCGCGGAGACGCCGAAACCGGAGCCCTGGATCATGCCGACGGGTTTGCCGCTCTTCGAGGGGACGACGGCCACCCCGACCTCGTTCTCCATTCCCTCGCGGATCGTCGAGTAGAACCACGGGCCCTCGATCACCATGGCCACCTTCTTGGCCTGGAAGCCCTGCATGGGCACGTCGGTGGTGTCGGCGGGGTTGGGGGCGGCGGCGACGTTCTCCTTGCCGACCAGGTCGAAGGTCTGCTGGACGTCGGCGACGAAGCCCGGGTCGGTGATGTTCAGTTTGCCGTCCTTGACGGGCACGTTGCCGTTGGCGAAGGCGAACGGCAGGTAGGGGTAGCTGATGTCGGGGGCGACGGCGAAGCCCTGCACGCCGTCCTTGGTCAGCGCCTTGGCGTCGGAGAGGAACTGCTCATAGGTGTAGTCGGTGCCCGGCTCTTTCAACCCGGCCTGGGCGAACATGGTCTTGTTGTAGAACAGCACCATCGGTTCGGCATCGTAGGGGATGGCACGGACCTTCCCGTCGACCGTCATGCCCTGCATCATGGCCTGGTTGTACTGGGTCAGGTCGAGGCCGGCCTCCTTGGCGAGGTCGTCGAGAGGGGTGAGGAGTTCACCGAGCTCCTGGGCGCGAGCGGCCTGTGTGGTGACGATGCAGGGCGCGTCGGCCGACGACATGCGGGTCTTGATCTTGGTCCAGTAGTCCTGGAAGCTGGGGCCCTCGATGTCGAGCTTGAAGTTGGAGTCGGTTTCCTGGACGCCCTTGACGAAGGTGTCCCACTGGGCGCGGTCGGATTCGTTGGACACCCAGGTGTACATCTTGCTCGCCTGCGCGCTCTTGTCCTTGGATCCTCCTGAGCAGGCCCCGAGCCCGAGGGCCAGGGTGGCACACAGCAGTGCGGCTGCTGCACGACGGTACTTCATACGAACTCCCTTGTCGTAATCGGTCGGTCTCCGGAACGGCAGGGCTGCTGCATCTCGTCCGAGTGCCCGAAGTTAGCGTTAACATCGGAGATTGTAGGCGAGGATCAAAGATTTGTCACGACTTTTCCGGGGAGAATTGTCAACGCTGCCACCCCGGGGCGGAGATGCGCCGGAGAGCCACGGGAACCGCCGCGACCCAGGAGCCCACCGCAAGCCGCCCGGAGTTTTCCCGATCCCTCCCCCGGTGCACCCGGTTCCCTCTAGTCTGGAACCTCCGCGAAGAACGCCCGGAAAGGCTCCACGATGGAGATGAGCGAACAGCCGGAGGGCACCGGCCCGAAACAACCCGAGGAACCGAGCCTGCGCGACGTGGTCAGGGCCATCGACGGTCTGACCCTCAGGATGGACGTGATCATCTCCTACCTGGACAAGCGGGACACCCCACCCGAGGCCTCGCAGCAACGGACCAGCACCTCCCGGGAGCAGCAGAAACCGGCCGCCCCGCCACCACCGGCACCAGCACCAGCACCGTCCCACCGCCCCACCGCGCCCGGCCCGCCCCCGCTACAGATATCGATCCCCGTCCCCACACGGTCGATCCCCACACCACCACCGGCCCCAAGGCCCGCTTCCCCGACGCCGGCTCCCCCGCCTCCCCGGCTGTCCGATCCGGTTCCCGTCCCCCCTCAGCCGGTGGCGCAGAACACGGATGCCAAGACGTCATCGCCCGGGAGCCCGGACGAGGTGCCCCTCAGCGAGATACTCGGATCCCCGAGCCCCAAACCCTCACCCCTGAACGCGATCAGGGACCGTGCGGGCGAGGCCGCCCTGGGCAAGTACCTGCTGTCGGCCGCTGCGGCGGTGCTGGTCTTCCTGGCAGCGGCCAGTCTCATCGCATTGTTGTGGAACTCGATACCGGACATCGTCAAGGTCGGGACCGTCGGCGTGACGGGCGTCACGCTCACCGTCGTCGGGATGGGCATGATCTCCAGGGCCACGACGAACCGGCTGCCGGCCGCCACACTCACCGGCATCGGCGGCGGGCTGGGGTTCGTCTCCCTGGTGGGCGCGGTCCTGCTGGGATTGTTGCCCCCGCTGCCCGCCTTCCTCACGCTCACCGGCTGGACGATCATCCTGATCCTGGTTGCCGCGCGCACCCACCTGCCCTACATCACGATCATCACCGCGCTGGGCGGGTTGTCGACCGTCGGACTGGCCGCGGCGCAGTCCCACGTCCATCCCGAGCAGTCCTTCCTGGGCCTGACGATGGTGGTGGGTTACGTGGCGGCCATCACCCTGACCACCGCCATGACCGCGCAGAAAGCGGTCGAGCAGTCCCGCTTCAGGCCCCTCTACCTGCTGTCGGCCAGCGCGATCGGGCTTCCCGCGCTGTTCATGGCACCCGTCGAGAGGGCACGGGAGATCACCGAGGCCGGCACCCTCGTGACCATGCTCGTTCTCGTGGCGCTCCTGTTCGCCCACATCATCCTGGTCGTGAGGGCGGGCGAAATACCGGGGGGTGAGATCCCCGGGGACGAGACCCCCGAGACCGCGCCGGAGCCGTCCCCCGGAACCCCGGCGAACCCCTGGGCACTGGCCTGGCTGGCCGCCCCGCTGCTGGTGGCCGCATCGGCGCTGCGCCTCAGGCCGGTACCGCCACCACGGGCCGGTTCGGACTGGTTCCAGCACCAGGACTTCACCCTGCTGGCCGTGGTGCACCTGGTCATCCTCGCCGTCGTCGTGGTGCCACTGGTCTTCAAGAGGGTCGCCGCGAAGGCCGGGCAGTGGGCCGGGCATTGTCTGTTCGCCAGTGCCTTCGTGGTGGTGGGCATCCTGCTTCCCCAGCTGAGGAACGAATCCCTGGTCCTGGGCGCGCTCGTCGCCGTTCTGGTCCTGACCGCGATCCCCGCGGTGCTGGCGGGCAATGTGATCCACGTGATCACCGTGCCGGCCGCGGTCGTGTTCCTGACCTGGTCCGGGCACGACCCGGGCATCGACCTGAGTCTTGTGCGGTTGGGCGTCCTGGCGGTGGCCGTGGCCGTCGCACTGACCGTCGAGAAACACCTTCCAGGCAGGCCGGAGCACGCCGTGGCCGTCTGGCTGGTGGTGTTCCTGCTGGTGCTGCGACTGCCCGCGGTCGTCCAGGAACTAGTGCGACGGTTGGGCGTCGAGCCGGCCTGGGGCGTCACGGTCTGGGGGATCCTCGTGCTGAGCGTGGTCGTGGCGCTGATAGCGCTGGGGCTCGGGAGCGGGCACGCGACGACTCTGCCCCTGCTCTCCGGCAGGCTGTTCGGGCAGCGGGCGCACTTGGTCGACGAATCCACGGTCAGCACGGTGTCCTTGGCCCCGTCGTCGCCGGTTCCGATGCTCCTGACCCTCGGAGCGGCCGGTCTGATGCAGTACGCGATCTACGCAGCCACGTCCTGGTCGGTGCTGCCGTGGCGGCCCGCGACCCACCCGGCGGGGGCCTTCCTGACCCACGAGCTGGTGCTGATCCCCTTCGTGCTCGCAGTGGGCTGCGCGGTGGTGTGGATGATGTGGCCGCTGGCGCGGCACCCGTGGCACGGCGTGATCACCGGGATCGCCTTCACCCTCTCCCTGCTCGGCATGAACACCCTCCTGACGGCGACGAACGTGGACTCCGCGACAAGCAGCGCCACCCTCATCATCGCCGGTGCCCTCAGCATCGTCGCGGGTTTCCGCGCACACGCCACGGCCATGCGCCTGTACGGGCTGGTGCTGGTGATGCTGATGGTGCTCAAGCTCGCCGTGATCGACATGTCCGGGCAGAACTCCATCACCCGCATCCTGTCGCTGCTGGTGGCGGGCGTGATCTGCTTCGCCCTGTCCGTGGCCTACAGCCGGCTGAGCGCCCACCTGAGCGGCGCCTCGGAGGAAACGGAGGATCTCGACTAGCCGTACCCGGAATCCCGCGAGGTCGCCCGCCAGCGGAGGGACGGGCCGTCAGGACGAGGATCTTCTCCTCGATCATCCGGAACAGCGGGGACCAGGTGATCAGCCAGCTCCGGGGCGATGAGTCGCTGGCGGACGTCGATCACCTGCGGTAGATCGAGGTCGTACCAGCGCGTCTTCCCGTCGTCGACGCGATGGAAGCGGGTATCCAGCCCGCAGCCAACGTTGACGACGGTGCAACCGGAATGCCGGGCGATGAAGTCGCGGACGAGGTCGTCGAACAGCAGGGTGCGGGCCGCGGTCCCGAAGGACATGAGCTGATCGGATCGAGCGGCCGTGAAGTCGTAATCGATGCGGGAGACCAACTCGACCGCCTGCGGATCGGACAGCAGCTGCGGGTGGGACAGCGTGTACTGGGCCCTGGCGTGAAGGGTCTGCAACATGGTTTCCGGGACCCCGGCGAGTTCGACTTTCTCCATGCCCTCCAGTCTTCCCCCGCGCGCCGCATCCCCGGGAGGGTCTCACGACACGACGGGCCCGTTCTCACCACACGTCGATGGACCACGAGTAGACCGGAATTCCCTCCTCGGTCGCCATGCCCTCCAGCCGGAATGGTACGACGCTCCCGTCTCGGTATTCGGGGGTGCAGGAATAGCCATCCGCCTTGTGGTCCTTGACGAGACCATCGATCGTCTCGTCGTGATGCTCCTTGCGTTCAACGACGGATGCCGGGACGAAGACCCGGTTCATGGGCATGTCCTGCCCGCCGAAACGCAGCGGGACGAGATACAGCGGCGCCAATTTCCCCTCGGCGGCCAAGGCTTCGGCCCCCAGGACGGAGTCGACCGTCGCGAGGTCGAGCTCCTTGGCCCACTTCCTGCCCAGCCAGTCGAGAAATCCCATCGTCACCTCCGTCTGCACGCGCGCCCCGTGTTCCCCGTCCGCGCGTCATGGCTCAGTTCCCCTGCGACCACAGTAACCAGCCGATGGGGGCAGCACCCCGGAACGTGCCCCGGGTCGTCCGAAAGACCGACAGGAGACAGGTCGCGGGGCCTCACACCTCCACTTGAAGATCCCCGACGGTCTCGCCCTCGTGGACTCCGGTCCCCCGCGAGGTTGCCAGCTGTTCCTTGAGATTGTCCTCGAGGACCCGGATGGCCCTGACCCGGGGCGTGACCACCGCGATGAGGATCAGCAGGATCCCGACGAGCCCGAACATCAGCCCGATGCCCCGGGACTGTCCGACACCGATGATGCCACCCAGGCCATCGACCAGCGCCCCTCCGGGGCGCAGCAGCGGGTTGAACACGTTGTCGGCGAGCGGACCTGCGATGCAGTACGCGGCCAGGAAGCCGAGCTGGGACACCAGACCCATCAGTCCCCAGATCTTGCCCTGGGTCTCGTTGGGAATCCACGACCGGGTGAGCACCTCGACGCTCGTGTTCAACGGCGGCAGGACCATGAAGAACAGGAACGTGGCGGCCCCGATCAGCACCACGTCGGTGGTCATTCCCAGACCGATCACGACGACCCCACCGAACGCCAGCGCGATCGCCAGGTAGCGGATGTGGTTGTTGCCCATGTTGAACACCCCGATGGCCAGGCTGGCCACGACCATGCCGATGGCGGCCACCGAGCGCACCAGTCCGAGGGTCTGTTCGTCGGCGAGGTCGAGCATCATCGGCGTCAGGAGGGTCTGCAGGAATCCCATGCAGAAGGTCATCAGGGTCACCAGCAGCATCAACACCACGATCCCACGGTTGCGGGCGAAGTAGGCCAGCCCGCTGCGGAAATCCTCCCAGAAACCCTGCTCGACCGGTTTCGGTTCCGCCTTGATCGTGCGCCACACGATCACCGTGAACGACACGGTCGTCACCATCGTCGCGACATCGATCATCAGGACCGCGTTGATGCCGAACTGCACCATCACCAGGCCCGCGACCGCCGGGGATATGAGGTACTGCGCAGCAGCTGCCAGCTGGGTCATGCCGGAGGCCCGGGCGTACTGCTCGGGCGTCAGCAGGTCGGTGACGGTGGCGCGGTAGGCCGGGTCCAGCAGCGCCTCGAAGACCGAACTGAACGCCACACAGGCGCAGATCACCCAGACCTCCCGGAACCCTAGGTGGAAGGCCCCCAGCAGAGCAACCAGCCCGATCGCCGACAACGTGTCGCTGAGGATCATCATCAGGCGTCGATCGAACCGGTCCACCAGGACCCCGGCGAGCGGCGCCAGCAGCAGGCCCGGGAGGAATGCGGCGAGCATGATGAGTGCGCCGGGGGTCGTCTGCCCGGTCTCCTGGTACACGAAAACCCCAAGCCCAAAGGCGGTCATGCCATTGCCGACCCGAGCGATGAGCTGCGTGAGCCATATCAGTTGAAAGGCACGAAGGTTCCGGGTGGCCTGCGGGTTCTCGGCGACTTTCGTGGCGCTCTTATCCATCCTCGTCTCCCCTGTCCCCGGGGCCGCGTCACCACACCACCCCGAAACGTCGTTGCGCAGGCGCCGAGGACGTTTCCGCTCTCGCGCCAGCAGGTGTGTTGTGATTCATCGTAAGTCGACGGAGACGAGAGATCGGCGGGAATGCACCCAAAGTTGATGCGGGCTGTGGGCGCTGCACCCACAGCCCACATCAATCGGTCCGGTGTTCTTAGAACTGGATGTCGTCGGCGATCCCGGGACCGGTCTGGGACGCGATCCGGGCGGCGATCTCCCGCTGCTTGGCCTGCTGCAAGGTGATGAGGGAATCGGCGTTGCGCAGGTCCATCATCCAGTTCACCCCGGCACTGCCGACCTGGGCGACGGTGACCCCGTAGTTGGACTCGAGGTAGCCGCCCGCGTCGAGACCTGCCTCGGTGGCGGCAGCCGCGGCGGCTGCGCACTCGATGTAGAAGTCACGGTCGGTGGACAGTCGGGCCGCATTCGACGGCGCCCCACCGGCGGAGCCTGCCGCGTCGAACTTCGGGTGGGGACGGGACATAAGGTTCGCGTACTCCATCCCGACCGTCATCGGGAACATCTGGACGCGTTGGGTCCATTCCACCGACGCCTGATCCCACTGGGGACGTTCGACGCCGAGGATACGCGCGATCTCGTCGCCTGGGACCCCGGCGATTCGGAATGGCCCACCCTGCTAGACGAGGAGGCCCACGTCGTTCTCCGCGTGTTCGCCACCTACTGCGCCGCGAGTCTGGATCAGCGCAGGGGCAGCGTCCAACTGGCCATCGACAAACACTTCGCCACCGGCCGAACCCTGGCCTCGGCGAGGCTCACGAATCCCGTGATCCTGGACTGGCGACAGCAGCTCAGAACCATATTTGTTTCCTGCCACGAGGACGCGATGGCGGAATGCCTCCGGAATGACATCTGTGCCGCGGAGGAGTCATGGCGCTCCTTGAACGATCTTTCGAATGCACCCACTCATCGCGAAGACATTCTCTCGGGCGTCAAGGATGAGTCCCGGAGGCTCAGCGTCAGCGAGCAGAAGGTCGCCGAACAGGTGGCCGCGGGATGCACCAATGCGCAGGCAGCCGAGGCGTTGTTCTTGAGTAAACGCACGGTGGACACCCATTTACGAAACATTTATCGTCGCCTCGGAATATCGAATAGATCCGAACTTATCGAGTTCGTCAAGAAGAATTATCGCAAACGGGAATAATTTCCGCACACAGCAATAGTCATCAGAAACTGGACAGCGAATCCTGATTGAACAACGCCGAGGGCCCTGCCTCCGCGGTCTTCCGGAGGCAGGGCCCTCGACACGCTATCGGGTGGAGACGAGCGCCCACACCCTCACGTGATCATTCTCAGCAGCGCATTCGGGCAAGATGCTGCCGCCGCGGGTTTCATTTCACCCGCTGGCCGCGCCAACGGAAGGCGAAAACAGCCAGAATGCCACCCACTACGGTCCAGGCAATCAAAACGATCGCCACCAAGCCCAGATCCCAGGACCCACTTGGCTCGGCTGACTCCAAGAAACTCGGAAGGAACACGAACCGTAGACCTTTTGCCATCCACAGCAGGGGGAAAGCATAGCCGACGCAAGCCAATACCATGGGTATCGAAGAAAGAGGAAAGAATACCCCAGAGATAAATTGCAGAATCATGAACGGAGGGGTGGTGGCGCCGGGGGCTGCTCGGGAATTGGGAATCAGCGCCGTGTAGGCGATACCGAGCAGCGAACAGGAACTCACCCCGAGCAGGACCACCCACACCAAGGTCAGCCAGCGCACGGCATCGGAAGGCATCGGAAGGCCGTAGAGCACCATTCCCAGGATCATCAGGATAATGACCTCGAACACCGTCGTGATGAGCGCCTTGACCGTGATTCCGACGAAGTAGGCGACCCTCGGCATCGGGGACGCTGCCAACCTGCGGATGAGCCCCTCGTCCCGGTCACTGGTGACGCTGAGCGCCAGCGACTGGAACGTGGTGCTCATCACACCGACACCAATCATCCCAGAGATGAACAACAGGCGATAATCGACGTTGGTGCCCGGTATCTTTTGATTAAACACGGCGCCAAAAACGAGCATCAACAACACCGGAAGAGCCATGTTGAAGATCAACGACATCCAGTTGCGGAAGAACGTCAACAGCTCCACCCGTGACCGAGCCAAGCTCGCCTCAACCAAGCCGGGGAGCCGTTTACGCATCGCGACGTCAATCTCATGCGACACCGAAGTTCGCTTCAATTCATTCATCGCTGCTCCTTCGCCTGTTCGATCATGTCGATGTAGATTCGCTCAAGGCTGGGCTGGGTGACCTGCAAGCCGGGTATTTCCGCTATTCCCCGTCGTTGCGCGGCGTCCAGCAGCAGCCGCAGCAATGCCGTCGGCTCATTGGTGGCATAGAGGCAACTGTGGGGCTCGCTTTCCAGCCTCGTCGCCAAATCCGGCGGCACCTCGACCAGAGGATCGAGATCGTAGGAGACACGATGCCGACTGCCGGTCAGCTGGGCCAGCTGATCCAAGGTTCCGACGTGCAGCATCCGCCCGCCCGCGATGACACCGATGCGTTGGGACAGTTCCTGGGCCTCGTCCAAGTAGTGGGTGGTCAGCACCGTCGTCATTCCCTCGCCGGTGAGCAGACGCACCAGCTCCCACGCCTCGCGCCGGGCCTCCGGGTCGAGCCCGGTGGTCGGCTCATCCAAGAAGAGGAGCCGGGGCCGACCACCCCCACCGCCACGTCCAGACGTCGGCGTTGCCCTCCCGAAAGTTTAGTGGTGAGCACCTTTGCCTTGGCGCCGAGCCCAACCATGTCGATGAGCTGCCCAGTCGGAAAAGGGTCAGAATAGAACGTGGCGAAGTGGTCAATGACCTCGTAGACCGTGAGTTCCTGATAATCCGCCGTGCCCTGCGGCACCACCCCCACCTGGGCGCGCCATTCGCGTTCGTCGTTCTGCGGGTCGCGCCCCAGTACGCTCACCGTACCGCTGGTACGCCTTTGCGCACCCGTGAGGATGTCGATGGTGGTCGTCTTGCCGGCACCGTTCGGACCGAGAAAGGCAAACACCTCCCCACTTTCCACTTGCAGATCAACGTCGTCGACCGCCACGAAACTCCCGTATGTTTTTCTCAGTCCACTGACGGTGATGGCACTCGACATCACCTGTCCTCCTCTCCGGGTTGTCACTGGAGCCAGGGCAACAAGACGGGGCCGCTTCGCCCCGTTCACCAACTCCTCCCGGAAATCAGGGTATTCCGGTTACGGGAGCCCCCAGGAGAGCATCCGGCGACTTACCGACCGCCGCAAGGGAAATACGCATCTATTCGGTATGCGTAGGCGCGCCTACGCATACCGAATAGATGCGCGACGGTTCCCGGAAATCTGGACGCCCGGCATCCGCTT
>ERZ772977.329-NODE-329-length-35712-cov-7.617354_pt1 | contig 35712 bp, 30 predicted proteins | sample MGYA00511131_ERZ772977 | MGnify/ENA primary metagenome ERZ772977 (study PRJEB29015, sample SAMEA2737935) | human oral metagenome | biome: human oral; feature: human-associated habitat; material: dental | place: China | collected 2151 ...
ATGGAAGAGGTCGGGACGGCTATTCGCCACAGCACCTATCAGCAGACCGCCAGCACTCCCCCCTTCGGCCATCAAGCGCTCAGCGGAGGTATAGCCCTCAGCGATGAGGGTCTCTGCACAAGCGATGAAGTCGGTGAAGGTGTTCTTCTTCTTGAGGAACTTCCCGTCTTCATACCACTGCTCCCCGAGGTCACTTCCCCCACGGACCTGAGCCTGTGCGTAGACGAATCCTCGGTCAACAAGGCTCAAGACCGAGACGCTGAAGTGTGCATCGAGCGTCACTCCATAGCTCCCATAGCCATAGAGCAAGGCGGGGGCTGAGCCATCACGCCGCAGTCCCTTGCGATAGAGCAGCGTCATCGGCACACGGACACCATCGGGGGCTGTAGCCCAAAGGCGCTCTACGGTATAGTCCTCGGGGCTAAAGCCTCCACCGACCTCCTGCTGCTTGAGGAGACGACTCTCCCGCTGCTCCATATCATATTCGTAGAGTGAATCGGGACGATTTGGGGATGAGTAGCTATAGCGTATCGTCGTAGCTTCGTAGGTGGAATTCCCCTTGAGGCTGATGGTATAGACAGGTTCGGGGAAGTGAATTGACCCACACGGCTCCCCTTCGATAGAGAGGATACGAATCTGAGTGAGACCATCTTGACGCTCCTCAAGTGCCACATAGGAGGCATAGACACCGATACTATCGAGGCGTACCTCCGTGCGGTGAGGGACGAAAAGCTTCCAAGCGCTACGGTCCCGCACCTTATCCTTATCGGTGACGTAGACCATCCCATTGAGAGAAGCCTTATCCTTATAGTAGATGAAGAACTTCTCACGGTGACTGAGTATAGAGTAGCGCACATCTTGCTCACGGGGAAGGAAGAGCTTCGGCTCACGATCCGATCCGTCCGAGGTGAGGTAGTATTCCTCGGTCGTTGTGCTACTCCCTGCCGTCAAGAAGATGTACTCGCGGGTCTTCGTCTCACTCACACTGCAGGAGAAGCGGACGTCCTGCTCTTCGTAGATGAGCGTAGGCTCGGCATCCGTAAGGCGCTGGGCAAAAGCCTTCGTCGAGCGAAGGGTCTCATCAATCAAGGTATAGTAGATCGTCTCGCTATCCTCAGCCCAAGCCAGCGACGAAACTCCCGAGAGCGTAAAGGCAAGGTCTTCGCCACGCTCGAGGTCGCGTATATGGAGGTCAAACTCCGCATACGATCCCGTCGTATTAGCAAAGTAGGCAGCAAGCTTGTTATTGGGACTGACCGCATAGCCCGCGAAGATGTATGCATCATGTCCTTCGGCAAGGACATTAACATCGAAGATCAGTTCCCCACCCTCGATCGCCGTAGGGCACTGCCCATAGCGCTCTATAAAGTCAGCCTCAGAGACGCGGTAATACGAAGGGTATTGCTTCCCCTTCTCAGTGCGGGCATAGTAATAGTAGCCACGGCGCAGCGTCGGATAACTCTGATCATCCTCCTTGATTCGCCCTACGATCTCCTTAAATATCTGCTCCTCTACCTCATGCATCGAGGCCATAACCTCAGCGGTATAGGCATTCTCTGCACGGAGGTACTCAAGCACACGCGGATCTTCTTTATCCCGCATGTAGTAGAAGGGGTCAATACGTTCGCGCCCCAAATGAGTCAAGCATTCGTCTTGGACTTCAGCACGTGGAGGGGTAAGTGTAGGCAAGGATGATTGAGTAAAATCCATCTGTTGGATAGCAATAAGTGATAGGAAATTGGGTAAATAAAAGAGCTAAGCCTGCAGGCTATCCCGCAGGACGAGTAAGGCTTCGGGCCCCATCTCAAAGAGAAGATCGAGGATGCTCAGATCTTCTACAAAGCCCATGCGCTCCAGATGTAGCTGGTAATATGGGCGTAGCTGAACTCCAGGCAATGGAGCAGCCTGCTTCGGACTCAGCGTATAGCGAAGGTCGCAGCACTCGGACATAGCCTCAGACGACTGAGGGGGAAGGAAGTCCTTAGTCGTACACCAGTCGAGGTCAAGCTGTAGCTGAGCGAGGAGCGTCTGCAGCAGCTCCGCATTGAAGTCCCACAGATAAGTATAGCGTCGCTCATAGAAGGGCATCAGCTCATCTGCATAGAACTCAAAGAACGGACTTGCCCCATAAGCCGTGCGCAGTGCCTGCGCATGCAGGTGGCGCCACTCCCCATGATCCGAGATACGCACCTCGCGTATCGGAGTCTTCGTCCCGGCGGGAAGCTCGACTGGTATCGTGAGGGACTGCACGCCATTCGAACCAAGGATACGGCAGCGATTACGATAGCTCTGCTTGATGTAGTGCTCGCACCCCTCGAGCGCAATAGTGCCAGCTGCATACTCATAGAGCTTCACAAAATAGCTGACAGGTGGCGCGTAGGCCGTAGCGAGGAGTAGCGTGGGTAGGCTCTCCATCATAGGGCAAAGAGGATAACGCCCTCGATAGCATCCGCAGGGAGGATACCCAGATGGCGGGAGTCAGGCGCAACGCTCGTATCATCGGTGAGTACCCAGTAGTAATCCCGACGGAAGGTGTGGTAAGGGTTGGAGGCGAGTGCAGTGAGCCAATCCTTAGGTGCCAGTCCATGCAGCGCGACCTCGCCACGCGCAGGAGCAAAGAGTCGCTGCTCCTCGATGAGGGCGGCACGATAGGCAACAAGATTGGTAGAGGTCAGGGGATAGACGCCACCCTCACGGGGTAGGCGTAGAGCATACTGCTCCCGAGCATCTCGTGGATGCCGGTAGTCAGATACCGCAACACCATTGACGAAGAGCTGACCAGAGCGCACCTCAAGGCTATCTCCAGGCAGGGCGACCACGCGGGCCACCATCAGACTCTGTGCTGAGGTAGAGATGCCCACTCTCTCCGTATGAAAGAGGATGAGTGAGCCCCGATCGGGGCTCTGCGTGCGACGAGCCAATGCCCATGCTCCAAGGCGTAAGGCGGGGGCTTGGGCGGTCGTCATCACACGAAAGGGGGTAAAGAAGAAGATGCGGAGCACTACCACCAGGGCGATAAGCCCCAGCGGTAGTGCTCCGTAGCGTACGAAGGATGAGCTGACGATCTGATCCTTACTTATCATGAATCAGACGCATCATCCGTGACCAGCGGATACCACCATTCGTCAGCGGGCGCTCGCTATTGATCGAGAGCCAGAGGAAGGCAGGCTTACCTACGATATGGTCTTCGGGAACGAAGCCCCAGTAGCGGCTGTCGGCCGACATATCGCGGTTGTCCCCGAGCATGAAGTAGTAATCCTGCTGGAAGGTATAGGTCGTACTGGGCTTCCCGTCAATGAGTACCGTCCCGTCGGGCTGCACCTCGAGGCGGTGCCCTTCGTAGTTGCGGATACAGCGATGGTAGAGTGCCACAGCCGTAGCGTTAAGGACGATCTTCAGCCCACGGCGTGGAATGAGGAGCGGCCCATAGTTATCCTTCGTCCAAGGCGTCTTGAAGTCCACAGGATATACACCCGTCGAGTTCTGAGGCTGGGCTATGTCGACAGGGATAGCGCGGACATAAGGCTCAGCCGTGAGACGAGTCTTCATCTCCTCCGTCAGGGGGAGGTAGTAGATAGCACCATAATGCCCCTCCGCATCGGTGGGCTGGAAGGAAAGCCCCGCATAGCGCAGGTAGCCCTCAATAGTCCCCGTCTCAGAGGAAGGCTGATAGGTACGCTGGTCGTAGATCAGCTGCACATCGCGGTCGTTGATCTCGAGATCATCTAAGATATCCTGAGGCAGAGCTCTACCATCCGTCTGGAGGAAGTAGTTGTACTGCATCTTCTCGGGGTTGGCAATAGCCTTACCATCGATATAGACCTGCTTATTACGGATCTCGAAGCGCTCCCCTGGGAGACCGATACAGCGCTTGACATAGTGATCACGACGATCTACGGGGCGGTAGACAATCTCACCGAACTGAGCTCGATCACTCCACACGGCATCGCGACCATAAGTAGCACACAGCGTGTAGTAATCAGGATTAGGCATATTGAGTGCCACCGTATCCCCTGCGGGGAAGTTGAAGACGACGAGATCATTACGCTCGACCTTCCCAAAGCCCTTGAGGCGACGATAAGGGAGCGAAGGCTCATCGAGATAGGACTTATGCCCGAGAATGGTATTGTGCGCTAAGGGGAAGGCCACGGGGGTCATCGGCACACGAGGGCCATAGCTCAGCTTATTGACGAAGAGATAATCACCGATGAGAAGCGTCTTCTCCAGCGAGGAGGAGGGGATGGCAAAGTTCTGGAAGAAATAGGTGAAGATAATCGACACGGTGAAGACCACGAAGATGATATCCTCGACCAGACCGCCAAGGAGGCGCACGGTGGGGTTGGGGTGCTCTCGCAGATAACGCCAGTTGATCCATCGCGTAAAGTAGAAGTCGATGAGGAGGGGCAGGAGAATCAGCCACCACCAGCTTGCCCAGCAAGCAAAGGCGATAAGAAGAAGAATCAGAATCCCGCCCTTGATATGGCGCCATGTGCGCTGTCCCGGAGTAAGGCCTGCTATCGGATGCGATTTCATTCGGTGCTCTATATGTAATTATGGTGTATATGCATCGGGAGAGTAGTGACAGAGTAGTGACTACTTAGCGAAGCTGAAGGAGGTCATCCATAGTCAGCCAACCGCGGTGCGTGTAGGCGTATTCAGCTGCCAATACCGCCCCAAGAGCAAAGCCCTGACGACCAAATGCCTCATGAGTCAGGACGATACGATCGACCTCTGAGGTATAGGTCACAGTATGTATCCCTGGGACTTCGCCCTCACGATGTGCGATGATAGGCAAGACACCTGGATCAGGCTTATCCGTCAGCTCCCATCCATGGAGCTCGGGACGTCCAGCGAGGATAGTCTCAGCCAGCGTGATCGCCGTGCCACTGGGGGCATCAAGCTTATGGATATGGTGCGTCTCATCGAGGCTTAGGCGATAACCAGGAGCAGCCTGCATGAGCTCAGCTACACGGCGATTGATCTGTAGGAAGAGCTGGACGCCGATGCTGTAGTTGGAGGACCAAAAGAGCGTCCCCTCACCCGCCTCACAGCGCTCACGCAGCTCGGGCAACTTATCCGCCCACCCCGTTGTACCAGAGACTACGGGTACCCCGCGGTCGATAGCTCGGCGACAATTGTCATAAGCCATTGCGGGAGCAGTGAACTCAATAGCGACATCAGCCGCAGCGAAGCGGGGATCATCGAAGAGGTGCTCCTCGTCGCGGTCAATAGTCAGCACGATCTCATGCCCTCGTGCACGGGCTATTTCTTCTATGACGTGACCCATCTTGCCGTAGCCGATGAGTACGATCTTCAGTGCTTGCATTTGTTAGTCTCCTTTATTAAAAGCGCGCTGTAGCGACTCTCACTACCACGCAATGCTTCACACAAAGGTAAAGAAAAGGGGCATTAGGTCAGATGCTACTGCTTTCTCCAGGGCTGACGCATCAAAATCGGCTTCAGCAGTATTCTCTTCACACAAATACTCACATCCGATGGAAACCACCCCTTACTTCTCATCCGTCTATGCCCCTCGCGTCGTCGGACGTTGCAAGCACAGACTCAGCGACATCCTTATGGTCGCACTCATCACCTACCTTTGTGGAGGAGAGGATTATAGCGATATGTATCAGCTATGCCGCTTCCGTGGCAAAGAGTTCAAACCGCTACCTGAGCTACCCAATGGTTGCCCGAGCGAAGATATACCTTTGAGCGCGTTATGCAAGCCGTGCATCCCGATGAGATCGCCGCTTATCTCGAGGTCTATACCTCGCAGATCATCAAGGATTTATCGGGTATGCACATTGCTATAGACGGCAAAAATATGCGCGGGACGAATCCTCGGGGACACGGCGAGAGTAGCTATATCCTCTCGGCTTGGGTCAACGAACACTCTTTAAGCATTGCTCAAGAGGCTGTGGGGGAGAAGACGAACGAGATTACGTGCGTGCCGAAACTCCTTGATAAGCTTGCTCTTGAAGGAGCCATCGTCACGATGGATGCTATGGGTACGCAGGTAGAAATAGCCGAACAGGTGGTCAAGAAGAAGGCTGATTTTGTCCTCGCGCTCAAGGGAAATCAACGCCATCTCTTCGAGGACACGACCGATGCTTTCTCCACGCGACAGCCACACAAGCGATACCTTGAGCAGGAGAATAAGGGAACATTGGGGAATTGAGAACCACCTGCATTGGCAGTTGGATGTGACCTTTCGGGAAGATGCATGCCGTGCCCGAAAGAACTTTTCGGTGCGCAATCTAAATCTCATCCGCAAGTTCTCTTTAGCTATTCTCCGCCAACAGTATGACAATCTCTCGCTCAAGGCGAGACGCTGGAAATGCAGCCTGCGCATCGACTACCTCAAACAAGTACTCGGATTTTGACGCGGGAGCCCTAATTCTCCAGCAGTATATATTTATGATTCCTGCTTGAGGGAGCCACCTTTCAAGTCAAGCACGATACATCAGCTATCTCTATCGAACAAAGCCCAGACATATAGCTGACCATACCAAGCCGCCAAAGAAGTACTCCAAACGAGCAGTAAAGAGGGGAAATATGAACCAGTACTGGTCAACGAGTGAAGCAGTACTGGTCCAATTTGCGACCAGTACTGGTAACATATAGTGACCAGTACTACTTCAACTGCTGACCAGTACTGGTCACCACCACATACCTATATACAGAGATAGTGAAGCCTATTCAGCTCCACTACCAAGGATACTCTATGAAAAGATGAGGAGAATCAGAGAAGGAAGTCCCCAAGCCAGGCTTTATATTCGGCTGAGGATGCTCCCGTAGCATCTTGAAGCGTGAGATCAAGACTGTAGGTCGGTGTGTATTCCGCAGTATCGGTGAGGCGACACCAAAGCGTAAGCGTACGCTTGACCTCTCCAGGCTTCGAATAGATCGTAACCAACTCACTAAGTCGCCAGCCCGACTCGACGGCTATTCGGCGAAGAGAAGGAAGCGAGCCAGCAGGCGAGATGAAGGCTAAGGCACCACGAGGAGCTAAGAGTCGCGCTGCCGTGCGAAGGAGATTCTCAGGCGATAGGCCTTCGGCTACGTGCCGCGCTAAGCGCAGACGCGCATCATCGGGCAGAATACCCTCGGTATAATAGGGAGGATTGGAGATAATTAGATCAAAGGGATGCCAGTCCTCCAGCTTGGCATGCAGGTAGTCTTGTGAATGAATACGAAGACGATCAGCGAAGGGAGAGGAGGCGAAGTTCGTCGCAGCGTCCTTGAGAGCACCGTCTTCCACTTCCCACGCTGCGACCACTGCGTCCGAGAAGCGCTGTGCCATCATCAGCGAGACAATACCCGTCCCAGCTCCGACATCAAGGATATGCGCCTTCTCGGGCAATGTGTGGACGAAGGGCCATGCTCCTAAGAGCAGGGCATCTGTCCCCACACGCTGCACCGTATTCTCCTGATGGAGGGCGAATTGCTTTAGATAAAAGGGCTTATCCATAGATGAGCGAAGGTATTACTCCTTCGCGCCCAGCCCTGAGAGCAGGAGCTCAGGATGGCGAATACGCCATGCCTGCGGATAGAGATTGTTTGTTCGGTTGCCCAAGTGCTTCGCGAAGCCTAAGGGGTAGCCTTCGTAGGTGACAAGGACAAGCCCACGAGGCATATCGGCTGAAAGCGTGATGGCTTCACGAGCCAAGTAACGGATGGCCTCTTCTTGCGTCAGTTCGGCTCGGGGGAAGGCTTCTTCGTCCAGCCCCACGCTTAGAGCGAGAGCTGGAAGCGGTAAGAAGTCACGCCCCTTAACTTCAGCCAAAGGAATTCCCGAAGTAAGAATGGGGATCTTCGCCCCTTGGAGGGCTTCGACGATGGGATACAATGCCGAGGGAATAGCCGTGAGTGTGCCGTCAGGCAAGGACTGTAGCGTGACATCTCGACGAAGATCCTCACGAAGCCAGCGAAGCACCTCTTGAGGGAGTTTCGGATTGGGCTTGATTTTTGAGCGAGCGGACTTGGTACGAGCGCTACCTAACTCGACATCTGGCTTACGGACAACGGCCATAAATAGACCTTCGCCACGCAAGCGATGCGGCATCATGCGGTAGCAGGGGTAAGAGCTGAGGGGCGATGGAGTGATTGGCTCGGGAAGCTCTGGCAAGGCCACGGGCTCGGCACCTAATTCCTCGACGAGATAGGCGAGCATATCCTCGTCCTCCTGACGATTGAAGGTGCAAGTACTATAGACCATTAGCCCACCAGGTGCAAGTGCTGGCCAGATATCGTCAAGGATCTCCCGCTGCTGACGAGCACAACTTTCGACTAAGCCTGGGGTCCATTGGCGGCGGGCTTCCTCTTCTTTGCGGAACATACCTTCGCCCGAGCAAGGTGCATCGACTAAGATGAAGTCAAATTGCCCTCTGAGACGCCCCAGACGTTGCGGTTCGGTCGAGGTCACTACAGAGTGTACCCCACCCCACTTCTGAATGTTCTCCGAGAGAATCTGTGCACGCGAGCGAATGAGTTCATTGCTCACCAGCGTACTACCTTCGGGGAGAAGGTCCACGAGGAGCGTACTCTTCCCGCCTGGAGCAGCGCAGAGGTCAAGCGCACGCAAGGGTTCTTCGCCCAAGAGTGGAGCTACAAGGCGTAGAAGCATCGATGAAGCCTCCTGTACATAGTAGACACCTGCGTGCCAAAGTGGGTCAGCGGCGAAGGCAGGACGCCCATCCAGGTAGAAGCCCACAGGCTTAGCCCAAGGGACAGCTTCTCCAATAGGTAGAGAGGCAGGAGGAGTCTCCGTCTTACGCCGATTGAGGCGCACCGAGACAGATGCTTCTTCGTCTAAGGAAGCAAGCAGGGCATCGGCCTCGGTGGGAAGCAGCTCCCGAAGCTGATCGGAGAATAAAGCGGGGATAGGTGTCTGAAGTGCCATCGCAAAGGAGCTTACTGACCGATGAGGAATATCGTGGGGACCTTGTGAATCTGGGGGATGTTGCCACGCCAAGCAGAGAGCTTTCGTGTACGAAGTATCGCGCCTTCGGAGCTAATACCCGATGCGATGCAGAGCTTAAGATCTGGAGAGCAGTGGCGAATGAGTTGCTCGACGAGCTGCACATTGCGGTAGGGCGTCTCGATAAAGATCTGTGTCTCGCCCTTGGTACGCACACGATGCTCCAGCTCCTTGAGTGTCTGCACGCGGCGAGCATCTTCGATAGGCAGGTAACCTACAAAGGCAAAGCCCTGACCATTGAAGCCAGAGCCCATCAGAGCCATCAGGATCGAGCTGGGACCTACAAGCGGAACGACTTCGATACCGAGACGCTGTGCCAGCGCTACGACATCAGCTCCTGGGTCAGCTACAGCAGGACAGCCCGCCTCCGAGATGACGCCCACGGACTCACCAGCTTGTGCGGGGCGGAGATATTCCCCGATAGCACCTTCGGGCGTGTGCTTATTCAGCTCGTAGAAGGTGATACTATCTATGTCAATATTCCGATCAGCGGCCTTGAGGAAGCGTCGTGCCGAGCGGATATTCTCTACGATGTAGTGGCGGATCGTAGGCAGTAGCTCCCGATTATATTCGGGTAGGCAAGTGCGATGATCTACTTCGGCGATAGGGACTGGGATGAGATAGAGCTTGCCAAGATTGGAGTGAGCCATGGAAGTCTTAGGAATGGGAAGATGAAGAGCGAAGACGATGCGCCAAGAGTAGCGTCTGCTCTAAGTAAGGGTATTCGGAGCGCAGGTAGCGAGTGAAGTCACCCGTCTCGATCTCTGGAGCCAGATGGTCGATGGGCCACCATCTGCCACGCGTCGGAAGACAGTCGATGAGCAGCTGACCAGGCTCTGCGATGTCCACTGCGAAAAGATAGACGCTGAGCGCTTGACCATTGATCTCTTCGTGATAATGCAGCAGAAAGCGGGGACGTGCACGACGGATACCGCAGAAGCGCAGGTCGATGAGGCGCTGAGCTACTTGGTCGGGGCGGCTACCTTCAGTGAGCCACGAGATGAATGGCGTGTCGTAGCCAGAGGCAGCGGGGAGTGATGGCGCCTCAGACTGCTCCAGATAGATCATATCTCGCGATAAGGCGATGAGGCGAACTACTGGCAGGCGGCCACCTTCATACTCGGGAGTCGTCTTAGACACCCGACCGATGGGGCGCTGGTCATCGCTGAGCACGGGGATCCATTCTTCATTCTCGAGGCGACGTTGCACCCAGACGAGGTGAATGCACTCAAGCGTATAGACCGCCCACGTGAAGAGGACGATGAAAGTAGAGGCGATATGCAGGAGATCACGATGCTCTACGGGGCAAAGCTGAGCACAAAGCCCCTGGAAGAGCAAGCCCGCCAGAGACGAAAGGACTAAGATGCGCTCGAAGCGTAGGCGCTCGACACGCAGGATTCGCCCACGGATGCAGAGCCCTTGCCCTTTCATTCGGTACTCTTTTGCCCAGCGATAGGCCGCGACGACGATACTACTGATGAGATAGCTGATGAGAAGGAGCGCCTGAGCACCTAAGGGATGCTCCATGATGTCCTCGGGAGAGAGTAGGAAAAGCCCCCCCCACAGGAGGAGCACAAAGAGCGAACGGCCGACGACAGAGCGATTGACCCACAGCGCCCCCATACACCACAGGAGGAGCATAGAGAGTGTGAGCAAGGCGGCTACTGCTATCCACGCCACAGCCGGCGGGAAGAGCAGGACCAGTGTCAAGCCCAAAGGAAAAGTAAATAGCTCCGTCGGCAGTGGAGGCGTATTGGCGATGAGGCGCCGTGTCTTATGATAAATCGTGCGAATAATCTTCATCATGCACTCTTAGAACACCCTACGCCCTGCAGTAGTTCATCGACTCCCACTCCCCGACGGAGCGACTCCCCATAGGAAGCAAAGGAATATACCTTACCCTTGAAATAGGAGGTATTTCCTATCCTATATATACCCCACTTCCCCTGTCATAAACTTGCACTGCGTGAACTTTCCCAAGAAGCATCAGGTTTGTAAGTCAGACAATTCGTTTAACAACAACCTAACAAACAACTCAAACAAAATGCAAAAAGCATTCATCTCCTTCTTGGAGTGCGCGAGCAACCTCGGGGGCCTCGGACGCAAACTGATCCGTGTGGCCATCCTCATCATCTTCGTATGGATCGGTGGCCTGAAGTTCGCTAACTACGAAGCCAATGGGATCATCCCCTTCGTGGCAAATAGCCCGCTGATGAGCTTCTTCCTCAAGGACGCCAATAACAAGGTGACCAACGACGAAGGCAAGACCGTAAAGGAATACACCCTCAATAAGGTGCCTGAGGGTAAGTATGATCAGGCTAAGCACGATTGGCATGTAGAGAACCGTACCTACCTCTTCTCTCACGGCCTCGGTATCCTGATCATGACGATCGGTATCCTCGTCTTCCTCGGGCTCTTCTCTCCCTATCTCGGCATCATCGGTGAGGTCCTCTGCATCATCATGACCCTTGGGACGCTGAGCTTCCTCATCACCACGCCCGAAACATGGGTACACGCTTCGCCCGAAGCCTTAGCTGCTGGCGAATGGGCCAATGGCTTCCCCTTCCTCTCTGGTGCTGGTCGCCTCGTAATTAAGGATACTGCGATCCTCGCTGGTGCTGTGGTCCTGCTCTCAGAATCTGCAAGCAAGATCCTCGCACGACTGAAGAAGTAAGCGATCCTCCTTCGATAAAGGCTAAAAAGAGAGCCCCATCCACTTCGGTGGATGGGGCTCTCTGCCGTTTAGTAGAGTAGCCTCGGGGGCTACCTTATTGGAGTTGCTTAGGCTTCTTCACCAAGTTATATAGCAACTCATAGTTAAGAAGGATAAGGGTTTAATAGCTATTCTTAAACAACTCTGTTTCTTCGATAGGAATAGATGGTGAAGCATTCTTCAACCAATCTGGTTTACATATAGAGTCTAAGGGGAAACCCTTCGTATACTCATCTTTTAGCCAAGTAATGTCCCAAAGATCTTGCCCCCTCTTCTTAAGGAAACTACACAATGGCTCCGAAAAGGTACCCTCACTAATCTCATATTTCTGTCTCAAGAGGAGATATGTCATCCAAATCTCAATATGACTGACCTGTGGTAGTTGCTTCACACGATTCTGCACTTGAGATAGAACTCCTCTTTTCTTCTCTTCCTCAAGTTTATTGAGAAGATACCCTAGCATTATAACTAACGTAGGAGTATACTTAGGATTCTTCATAAGGATATCCACGACTAAAACGATTAGTATTTGGAGATTCTCACCAAAGAATCCTCCCTCCTTTTTATCATTCTCTGACTTTATTCTATCTGTAGCATAACGCAGAAGCCTCCCTATGCTTCCCGAGTTGGGATATTCCAGAGAAAATTCTCGTATTACCAGCAGCTGCTTCTGGATAGATCTTTTCCCATAATCTCGCAAATCTAGGCCTCGTTTTATCAGAGTAATCTTGTCTTTCTTGAGCACATCATTAAGTGGATCATCCGAGATGAAGGTCTTAGATGCATTCAAATTAAAGTGTAGAGTACCCAAGACTTGGTGCAGTAAGGTAGAGACCTTATTAAGATCATCTAAACTATTACTGAAAATACGATAATCATCTCTGTAGCGTAGTACACGTATATCCACAACGCCTTGTTTCTTTAACTCAGACTCCAGTAGATGATCAGCATAGGCCAAAACTATTTCTGCAATAAAATCAAAAATCGTACTCCCCTGAGGAATTCCCAAGGTTTCCCCAGACTGCATCCCTCGTATGCATTTATCTATCTCATCTCCAAGCTTTGTATTCTTCTTAGCCTGCTTATCTCCTGTTGCTGATAGTTTAGCTTGACCTCTCCCATGCAGGGCCCAAACAATGCTATGCGTATAGATCGAAGGATAGCAATCTGCAATATCAGCACATAACATATAGCGATGCTCAAGAGAGAGCTCAATTGAACGCTGCTCAAACAGTTCCCACCAATTAAGGATTTGCTCACCAACCTCCGTATTATGACTCCCGTCATCTGTAGGTACACCCGGTATAGCACAGCGCTCAATCCAAGGTACGCTGAGTTCCTCCATCCGCTTTATAATCCGCTTCCAGCTCTCCTCTTTGGTCATCTCGCGTACCAGCAAATAGTAGAGGTAAGGATTCACAAGAGTGATTGTCCTATAAGCGATGGAGCTATTCTTTGCAATCTGAATCTTGTAACTACATTGGTCGCAACTACTCGGATTTATTTTGGGATCTTTTAGCCAAGATGAATAGTCTTGCTTGCCGATCTTATTCGCCACAAATGCCAAGACATTATCAAAGTTAAATGGTATAGGCAGAGGCAAGGTACAATAGCTCTTTGATCTCATAAAAAAAGCTTTTGCCTCCGTCTCATCCATTTCAAGGAGAGTTCGTATTCGTCTTTCCATCTTGCATACTAAGTTATTTAGAACAAAGATAATACTACACAAATGAATGGCAAGGGAAACGACACCTTATTATACAAAAAAGAGTACCCTACCTCACAATGAGATAGGGCACTCTATTTGAATTAGAGGATAGCGTACGCGACGCTACTACGAGAGTTGCTTAGGCTTCTTCACCGAGGAGGATCTCGAGGACCTTAGCAGCGGAGTAAGCTACTGGGGTACCAGGACCGAAGATAGCGGCAACACCTGCGTTGTAGAGGAACTCATAGTCCTGAGCAGGGATGACACCACCAGCCGTGACGAGGATGTCGGGACGGCCAAGCTTCTTCAGCTCTTCGATGACCTGAGGGATCAGCGTCTTGTGACCTGCAGCCAGTGAAGAGACACCCATCACGTGTACGTCGTTTTCGACAGCCTGACGAGCGGACTCTTCTGGAGTCTGGAAGAGAGGACCCATATCCACGTCGAAGCCACAGTCTGCATAGCCCGTAGCGACAACCTTTGCACCGCGGTCGTGACCGTCCTGACCCATCTTAGCGATCATGATACGGGGCTGACGACCTTCCTTTTCAGCGAACTTCTTAGCAAGAGCCTTAGCCTTGATGAAGTCCTGATCTTCGCCGGATTCTGAAGAATACACGCCTGAGATAGTACGAATGATAGCCTTATAGCGACCTACGATCTTTTCGCAGGCGTCAGAGATTTCACCGAGAGAAGCACGGAGAGCAGCAGCCTTGACAGCGAGGTCGAGGAGGTTACCTTCCTTCGTCTCTACGCAGCGGGTGATAGCTTCGAGAGCAGCCTTGACAGCAGCTTCGTCACGACCCTTACGCAGATCATTCAGACGAGCTATCTGCTGCTCACGTACAGCAGTGTTGTCGATCTCGAGGATATCGATAGGATCTTCCTTCTCAAGGCGATACTTGTTGATACCGACGATGACCTGCTGGCGAGAGTCGATACGAGCCTGCGTACGAGCTGCAGCTTCTTCGATACGCATCTTAGGCAGACCCGTTTCGATAGCCTTAGCCATACCACCCATACTTTCGACTTCCTTAATATGCTCCCATGCCTTGTGCATGAGTTCGTTCGTAAGGCTTTCAACGTAGTACGAACCTGCCCATGGGTCGATCTCCTTACAGATAAGGGTCTCTTCCTGGATGTAGATCTGCGTATTACGAGCGATACGAGCTGAGAAGTCCGTAGGCAGTGCGATAGCTTCGTCAAGAGCATTGGTGTGGAGCGACTGCGTGTGACCGAGTGCTGCACCCATAGCTTCGATACAGGTACGACCTACGTTGTTGAAGGGGTCCTGCTCGGTGAGCGACCAACCAGACGTCTGGCTGTGCGTACGAAGCGCAAGGCTCTTGGGGTTCTCAGGGTTGAACTGACCGACGATCTTAGCCCAGAGGCAGCGTGCAGCACGCATCTTAGCGATCTCCATGAAGTGGTTCATCCCGATAGCCCAGAAGAAGGACAGACGAGGAGCGAACTTATCTACGGGGATACCAGCAGCGATACCAGCCTTGAGGTATTCGAGACCGTCAGCGAGCGTGTAAGCCATCTCGATGTCTGCCGTAGCACCAGCTTCCTGCATGTGGTAGCCGGAGATAGAGATCGAGTTGAACTTAGGCATGTTCTGCGACGTGTACTCGAAGATGTCAGCGATGATGCGCATCGAGAATTCGGGTGGGTAGATGTAAGTGTTACGCACCATGAACTCCTTGAGGATGTCATTCTGGATCGTACCAGCCATCTCATCAAGCTTAGCACCCTGCTCGAGACCTGCGTTGATGTAGAATGCCATGACAGGAAGTACGGCACCGTTCATCGTCATCGAGACGGACATCTTGTTGAGGGGGATACCATCGAAGAGCACCTTCATATCCTCCAGCGAACAGATCGATACCCCAGCCTTACCGACGTCACCGACTACACGAGGGTGGTCAGCGTCGTACCCACGGTGGGTAGCAAGGTCGAAGGCTACGGAAAGCCCCTTCTGACCAGAGGCGAGGTTACGGCGATAGAAGGCGTTAGACTCTTCAGCCGTAGAGAAGCCTGCATACTGACGGATCGTCCAAGGACGCATAGCGTACATACCGCTATAAGGACCGCGCAGGTAAGGAGGAATACCGGAAGCATAGTCGAGGTGTTCCATCCCTTCGAGGTCGTGCGCCGTGTAGACGGGCTTGACGAGGATCTGCTCGGCGGTACGCCATACTGAGCTGTTATCCTGCTTCGAAGCCCATTCGACGGGGCAAGTCTGGGCAAAGCCTGCAGACTTAATATCTATGTTCTTGAATTGTGGTTTCATTTCTTCTGTCTCCTTACCGATTAGTTAATACCAAGCTTCTGGTTGAACTGGCGGAGCGTTTCGAGGACGTTGCTCTTCACGTTGATGAAGTTCTCGATGCCGACAGCCTTGAGGTCATCTGCACAAGCAGGAGCACCTGCTACGACGAACTCAGCGCGACCTGCGAGATACTTGTACGCCTCAGGAGCGAACTCTGCATACTCATCATCGCTCGAGCAGAGGACGATGATCGAGGCACCAGCTGCGAGACCAGCGTCAACACCTTCCTGCACCGTAGCGAAGCCAAGGTTGTCGAGGACCTTGTAGCCAGCGCAAGCGAAGAAGTTACTGGAGAACTGAGAGCGAGCCAGACGCATCGCGAGGTTACCGATGGTGAGCATGAAGACCTTAACCTCCTTGCCCGAGCGTTCGGTAGCGAGACGAAGAGCTTCAAATTCGGAAGCACCACGGTCGAAGTTCAGAGCTTCGATCGAAGGAGTACCGCAGCCGCAGCTGTGACCACCTGCTTCTACCTGAGCGACCTTCTGTGCAGCCGTTTCGGTGAAGTTGGGGAACTGGTTCGTACCGAGGAAGATTTCCTTACGAGCAGCGACAGCAGCATGACGCTTAGCATTGCTAGCGTTGACCGCCTTCTGTACGCTACCAGCTTCGACAGCAGCAGCGAAGCCACCCTCTTCTTCTACAGCGAGGAAGAGCTTCCAAGCCTGCTCTGCGAGGGCGTTCGTCAGATGCTCGATATAGTAGGAGCCAGCAGCGGGGTCGATGACCTTGTCGAAGTGAGACTCTTCCTTGAGGAGGAGCTGCTGGTTGCGTGCGATACGTTCGGAGAAGTTATCTGATTCCTGGTAGGTAACATCAAAGGGCTGTACCGTCAGAGAGTCTACACCACCCAGGGTCGCTGACATCGCTTCGGTCTGTGTACGAAGGAGGTTAACGTGAGCATCGTAAATCGTCTTATTCCAGGTAGAGGTGACAGCGTGCATGTGGATCTTAGCTGCGTCACCCTTATACTGATCGCCGTAGGCACCGATGATCTCAGCCCAGAGCCAGCGTGCAGCACGGAACTTAGCCAGCTCCATGAAGTAGTTGGACCCTACGCCGAAGACGAACTTGATACGGCTCGTCAGTTCTTCGATGGAGTAGCCTGCTTCCGTGAGCTTGTCGACGAGCTCAGCACCCCAAGAGAGTGCATAGCCCAGCTCCTGGTAGATGTAGGCACCGGCGTTATTGATATTGAGGGCATTGACCGTGAGGACGCGGTACTGAGGTAGGGGGCGGACAGCGTCGAGGAGCTGTGCGCACATAGCCACCCACTGGGGGTTAGAGATACCCTTGACGAGCTGCTTCTTGAAGGGATCGAAGTTGATTGAGCCCTTGCACTGTGCTACATCGGCTCCTACTTCGGTGAGATAAGCGGCCAGTTCGCCTCCGAGCTTAGCTGCTACAGAGATGCAGCAAGAGAAGTTCAGCTCGATAGCCTCGGGCATAATGCCCTTGAGCAGGATGGCCAGAGTTTCCTTATTGACCTGATCGCGACGAAGCTTGAAGCCCAGCGAGGTAATCCCCTTATTGAGGATATCCAGTGCCTTTTCATTGGCTTCCTTGGGGTCATTTACATTGATGTCCTGACGGATGAGCCACTCATTGTCCATGCGCGTGGAGCGGACATAGGGGTACTCTGCAGGCATCACTTTGGGGGTAGAGAGACCTTCGAGGTCTTCGCGACGATAGAAGGGGTTGACGTTGAATCCTTCGTTGGTACGCCAGACGAGCTTACGCTCGAAGTCAGCTCCCTTCAGGTCGGTCACGATCTTGTCCTTCCATTCCTGTGTGCTAATGGCAGGGAATTCGCTCAGTAACCGTTCTTTGTCAGTTGCCATAATAGTTCAATTTAGTGAATTGATTACTTATATCCGCAAAGGTAACGTAAATCAGTGAAACGACCTAGGCTCGCCAAAGGTTTTCCCGAGACGTGCAAAAGGCTGGCAGAATGCGATATTACCCGATGGAGACGCATCGTATCATCCACGACTCCTCACCCTCTTCCCAACGGAGCGGCTTGCGCCACCCTCCGGCAGGTACTCTTTCGTCTAAGAGGTGCTCAGTAGTAGAGACTTATAGGCTTCATATTCATCACTCTAAAGAGGGGCTAAACAAACCAGTACTGATTGCCAATCGGACCAGTACTGGTCACCGTGCGAAGTAGTACTGGTCAAGATATGCAACCAGTACTGGTCAACTCAGAGACTAGTACTGGTCGCAAAATCAGCCCCACATAACATAACCCAGCCACCTCGTCAATCGCCTTGGAATAAACCTCTTAAATCGGACTCACACCGAAGAAAAAAACACCAATGTCTCTCCCAGAAAAACCACCAATCGTAAGAGGCATCTCGACGAACTCCAAGACCAAGGCAAATTAACCGCAACTCCCCACTCGCTACTCCTTCATATATATTGGAGACCATTGCAATGATCTCACATAGCGAAATGAGAGTGAACCAATAGTGGTAGGTGGTATGACCTATATTGGTCACTGAGCGAACCTATATTGGTCGACGCGTGAACCTATATTGGTCGCTAACGGAAGCTATATTGGTCGGAGCACGAACCAATATAGGTTCGCACCCCTACCCGATATTGACTCAAACTATACCCCGATATTAGGCGGCTCATAACTATCGTCAGGCCTACGCTGTTAGTAAGTCAGTAAACTACCATACCCCCTACACAGTCAAAAAGAACAGGCATTATGAAACGGAACAGTCTCCGTACACTGACCCTTCTGCTACTACTGGCAGCTGGAGCCTTAGGACTTCGAGCTATGCGCATGCAGACACACCCTTCACCCAACACTCCATCCACTTCACCTATGAAAGAGATCTATTTGGCCGGCGGCTGCTTTTGGGGCACCGAGCACTTCTTCAAGCAAGTACGTGGCGTCATCTCCACAGAGGTCGGCTACGCCAATGGCCATACCTCCCGCCCCAGCTACGAGGAAGTGTGTAGCCACACTACGGGCTTTGCCGAAGCCGTACACATCACCTACGCACCCGATCAGGTAAGCCTCAGCAAGCTCCTTGAGCTCTACTTCCTGACGATTGATCCGACGTCGCTCAACAAGCAAGGTGGCGACGTGGGCAATCAGTACCGCACGGGCATCTATTACACCGACACCGCGGACCTACCGACGATCAAGAAAGCGATCGAGACGCTACAGCGTGAGCACACACAGCCCATCGTCATCGAGGTAGAGCCTCTCCGCAACTTCTACGATGCAGAGACTTACCACCAAGACTATTTGGACAAGAACCCATCGGGCTACTGCCATATCCGCCCCGAGCTCTTCCAGATCGCTCGCGAGGCCAATGCCTATGTCAAGCCTTCGGACGAAGAGCTGCGCCGTCGGCTCACCCCCACTCAGTACGCTGTCACGCAGCATGCCGCCACGGAGCATCCCTTTGACAACGACTATTGGGACGAGAAGCGCGAAGGCATCTATGTCGATATCACGACGGGCGAACCGCTCTTCATCTCCACGGATAAGTTCGACTCGGGCTGCGGATGGCCCAGCTTCTCCCGCCCCATTGACTCCACCCTCATCAGCGAGCATCAAGATAACTCCTACGGCATGAAGCGTATCGAGGTGCGTAGCAAGACGGGTAAGGCTCATCTTGGCCACGTCTTCGAAGACGGCCCGCAGGAGCTGGGTGGCCTACGCTACTGCATCAATAGCGCAGCCCTGCGCTTCATCCCCCGCGAAGAGATGAAGCAAGCCGGCTACGCCAAGTACCTCCCCCTCCTCGAGAAGAAACAGAGCAAGAAGGGGAAGTAAGGCGAGCTACCACAACTCTACACACAACGATCCCATCGGAGAAGGCTCATTCATCTCCGATGGGATCGCTGTATTTGTGGTTGTCTATCTTTAAGCACAGCAAGCACTACATATCCGATCGGGGGAAAGGCGCTGGCGGAGCCTCGCACAAAAAAATATCAAGTGAAGGAGAGCGCATGGCCTCCTTCACTTGATAGATCACGGAGATGGGATCGGGTACTAAGGGGATAAGATGACTCCTATCCCTTACTTATACATCAGATCCCTACATGCCCGTCTCCGGAATGATTGTCCGACGAGCCACCACCTGTTTTAGGAGTGGCTTTCTTCGCCTTCTTCACACGGGGAGTGACCCGCTCGAAGCTGACATCATCCAGACGGAAGTACTCGGAATTAGGGCGCAGGAGCACGCGAGCCTCAGTGATGTGCTGGCTCGCATTGAATTCCTGCCCCTTGGGCACGACCTTGCTCTTGAAGCTGGGCTTCAGTTTGCCGAGGCGCCCGAACTCGACCATATCGCCGTTAGCGACGAGCTTTCTCGCCATATCGGCAGCCAGATTGAGCACAGAGGCGACCTCCATGTAGTTGAAAGTGGTTTGGTCGGCGACCATTTCGCAGAAGTGGTCGAAGGAGACGCTACGTCGGTCTGTGGGCGAAGCTACTTGTACGATCTGCCCTTTGAGCTTGCCGATGCTCATTTTTCTTTCGCGTAGCACATAGGCTAAAGGCTTGTTTTTTCCCATGGGATTCAAATGGTATTAAGCTGTTAGTAATAATGTGTTTATGCGTGTCTCTTGGTACACATTGCGAAGTTAACCATTTCTCTTCAAAATATTCCTATATAGCACACGTTACAAAGCTATATAGTAATCGAGCCAATACTATATAGTAATCGGATGAAAGCTATATAGTAATCGTGTCAATCCTATATAGTAATCAAGTGAAAGCTATATAGGAATACGACGAAAGCTATATAGCAATCGGAGTGATCCTATATAGGAATCAGCCCAAAGCTATATAGCTTTCGCTTGTCTGGTTGATTCGATTAAGAGACAGTTAGCCCTATACTTCTAAACGCCTCCCATGCCTTGTCTATGCATTCATCGATCTTTTCCTTCGTCGGATTGCATAGAAGAGACAAACAATCATCAATCTTTTCAACGAATACCTCATCATCTTGATGATCTTTTCTGACCGTCTTTAGAGCTTTTATAATATAGTCAGCTACGTCACCCACTATTCTATTTAGTTTAGACGGATCAACCTTTCCTGATACTCCACCACATGCTACAGTATCTAAACGCCGATAAATATCGGCGTCTGCACCTGCTACACCAAAACGATCACATTTAAACACAGCTCTTATTAAGGACTCATAATATAGAGCCTTCATATTCTCAGACATACTTCTACGTATTAGAGTTAAACATGCAACAAATATAATGCGATTATATTATATATCCTATCTAATACCCCAAGTATTCACTACATGATTCTAAGTAGTGGAATTATGTGACAGAGAACAGCCAATATTCTCGTGTCCTCTAGATAGATAGCGAGAAGTGAGCCCCTGCGAATCTGGTGTAGTAAGATCCATCAAGAGTTACTTCCCGATGCAGAAATGGGCGAAGATATTGTGAAGGACGGAGTCACTTGTGATGTCGGCTCCGGTGACTTCACCGATGGCCGTGATAGCACCACGCAGGTCGGGCGTCAGCAGGTCTGTGGGAAGGCCATCCGTTAGCCCCGTACGCACGGTCCTTAGGCTGTGGAGTGCCGTCGTGAGGAGTGCATGGTGACGGGCATTGCTCACAACAAGGTCAGTAGACTTGAGCTCTGGAAGTGCCAAGGCTTTGATCAGTGCAGCACGAAGTTCATCCAATCCGTCCCCTCGTTGGGCCGATATGGGTAGGATCGAAGGCGCTTCACCCGAAGGCAAATACTCGGTAAGTAGCGACGAAAGGTCCGTTAGTACAGCTTGCGTGGTCTGAGAATCGATGGCATCGACCTTGTTGAGCAAGACGAGGAAGGGCTTATTCTCCAGGCGAGGAAGGAGCTTTAGGAGTGCCGTACGATAGTCTTCATCGGCGATACGCAGGGCATCGACGAGGAGAAGAACAAGGCTCGCCTTATAGATCTTATCGTAGCTGCGATCAATACCCAGCGCCTCGATCGTGTCATCCGTCGAGCGTAAGCCCGCCGTATCGATGAAGCGGAAGAGGACACCATCGATATTTAGCACATCCTCGATGGTGTCACGGGTCGTACCATGGATATCGCTGACGATAGCGCGCTCTTCGCCTAAGAGAGCATTGAGCAGGGTACTCTTCCCCACATTCGTCGCACCAGCGATAGCCACTGGGATGCCACGCTTGATCGCATTACCAAGGCGGAAGCTCTCGGTCAGACGCTCGATCTTCTCCGTCAGTTCGTCAAGAAGCTGCAGAAGCTGCGTACGATCGGCGAAGGTCACATCCTCCTCACTGAAGTCCAGCTCCAGCTCCATAAGGCTGGTCAGCTGCAGAAGTCGCTCACGTAGCTGGGCGAACTCTGCGCTATATCCGCCACGCATCTGAGTGAGCGCCATGCGGTGCTGCGCTTCTGATTCGGATGCGATGAGGTCAGCGACGGACTCTGCGCGACTTAGATCCATCTTGCCATGGAGGTAAGCACGACGCGTGAACTCGCCAGGGGCTGCCATACGACAACCCTGATCGGTGAGAGCTTCGAGGAGTGCCTGCTGGATAAAGGCCGAGCCGTGGCACGAGATCTCTACGACATCTTCACCCGTATAGGAGCGTGGGGCACGAAAGCAAGTGACCAGACCTTCGTCGATCGTCTTGCCCTCGTGAGAGAAGCGACCAAAGTAAGCCATTCGATCCTTAGCACGCTCGAGCGTACGGACTTCACGACAGGAGAAGATCTGATCAACGATGCCGACGGCTTCGGAGCCCGACACACGGATAATAGCGATACCACCCATACCAGGCGCAGTAGCCACAGCACAGATCGTATCACTGCCGATAAGCGATGATATCATGAGATAGTAGGAAGGTAAAGGGAGTTCGGAGAGAAGCGCTTATTCCTCAAGCTGACCACGCTTCAGGATCGAATGGATATTCTCAACGAGTAGCGAGAGTGCGACGGAGTTCATCCCCCCTTCGGGAATGATGATATCAGCGTAGCGCTTGGAGGGCTCGACGAAGTCACGATGCATGGGCTTCACCGTAGAGAAGTATTGCTTGAGCACGGAGTTCATATCACGTCCGCGCTCCTGGACATCACGCACGAGGCGGCGAGCCAAGCGCACGTCATCATCGGTATCAACGAAGACCTTGACGTCCATCAGTTCGCGGAGTTCCTTATTCTCAAGGATCAAGATACCATCAAGGATCAAGACCTTCGCGGGCTGGACGCATACCGTCTGGGGCAGACGGTTGTGGTCGGTGAAGGAGTAGACGGGGCGCTGGATACTCTGTCCTTGCTTGAGCTGGCGGATATGCTCGATCATCATATCCGTGTCGAAGGAGTGCGGGTGGTCGTAGTTGAGCTTGGAGCGCTCCTCAAGACTGAGATCATCGTGCGCCTTGTAGTAGAAGTCGTGGCAGAGCGTCGTGACGTGCTCATCGACAAAGGCCTCCTGGAGCTTGCGCACGAGGGTTGACTTACCTGAGGCAGAGCCACCAGCGACACCGATGATCGTGGTGGATGTAGTATTTGCTTGGCTCATAGCTGTAGCGAGATATGATAAGGGATCAAGTTTATCTGGGCGTGGTGGCTCCGACAGCCTCGTAGACCAAGTCCTGGAGGCGCTGACGGAGACGCTCACGTATGAGGGTCGTATTCTGGCGTGTTGGGTAGGTACGATTGGAGAGGAAGATAAAGATGAGGTCATACTTGGGGTCTACCCAGAAGCACGTCCCCGTGAAGCCCTGGTGTCCATAGGTAGCCGATGAGGCATAGATACCCGTAGGACCACCTGAAGAGCGGGGCTTATCAAAGCCAAGAGCTCTGATGCCTGATGCACTCGTCGTCTCAGTGAAGAGACGAACGGTAGAGCTGGGAATGACCTGCTTCTTGCCCCATGCTCCATGCTGGAGGAGGAGTTGGCAGACCTTAGCGAGTTCTTCAGCCGCCCCGAAGAGTCCTGCATTACCCGATACACCACCGAGACAGGCAGCAGCTTCATCATCGACCGTACCACGGAGGATCTCTCCACGCAGGAAGGTATCATGCTGGGCGGGTGCAATCTGCTGGATCTTTACGCCACGCTCCAAGGGATTGAAGTACAGACGTGCTTGGATAGGGCGATAGATATGCTTCGTGACGAACTCATCTAAGGGCTCACCAGAGACTTGCTCAATGACTTGCTGGAGGAGGATGAAGTTCAGATCACTATAGCGGTAGCTCTTATCTGATGAGACCCGAGCCGAGAGGAGACGCTCCATCATCCGTGTCTTGAAGGACGGCGATAGATACTTCTTTGAACCAAAGCGCAGAGTATGCTCTTCGGTCGCCTTATCGGAGATGTACTTATCGAGGAAGCGGAAGTTCGGATTACCCCAAGCCTTCCCTACGAGAGGCACACCACCAGCAAAGGACTTATAGCGGATGAGCGAGCCCTCATAGCTCGTATCATCAATAAGATCGGTATAGAAGTTGATCCCTGCTGGTAGCCCAGACTGATGGAGCAGGAGCTGGCGAATAGTGACCATCCCAAGCAGCGTCTCCTTAGTCTCAGGAAGGTAGCTCAGCAGTGGCGAATTAAGATTGATCTTCTTCTCTCCGACGAGGAGCATCAGAGCTGGTGTCGTAGCAGCGGCCTTCGTGATAGAAGCCAAATCATAGATACTCTGTGGCGTAGCTGGCTCCCCCTGTCGTCCCTTGAGACTCGTAAGCGAACCATAGGCTTTGTTCACAAGAACCTCACCTTGGTAGAAAGCAAAGATCTGACACCCAGGATAAGCTCCCATGCGAAGACCAGCCTCAGCTAAGCTATCAATACGAGCTAAGGCCTTAAAGGATACAGATTCGGGAGCAAGGATATGCTCCGTAGTGGCTGGTAGGCTATCTACCTGCAGACTATCGGGCAACTGAGGCGTCTGCCCATAGAGAGCACTCAGTGGAAGAAGCGAGAGGAGGGCAACGAGAGGACGAGAGCGCATAGACGTATGGTTTAGCGACGAGTCTTCGAGGTAGGCTGAATAGCCTTGGTCTTTGCCGTAGGATCTTCTCCTTCACCAGCAGATACATTAGCTTGCCAGAGGCGGCTACGAAGTGCAGCTTCTTCGGGAGTCCATATCTGCTTCTTGACCTCAGCCGCAGAAGCTTCTGGCGACTTCTTCTTGATGATCAGAGCATACTTGAAGGCCAAGATACGACGGCACTTCTCTTCTACTTCGGATTCGCTCACCTCGCCCGATCGGAGTGCTTGGATGATTGCATTACGAGCCTCCAAAGGCTGTGAAGGGCCAAGGAGGATATCATTACCGGCTTTCAGGGCTTCGACTGCTACTGAGTTCACGCCATTAGCCTGAGCACCGCGCATCTCCAGAGCATCCGTGATGACAAGTCCCTTGAAGCCCATATCGTGGCGTAGAAGATCTGTCGTGATCTTACGACTAAGCGAGGCAGCGCGTCCCGTGGCATCATAGGCCGGTACACGCAGGTGAGCTGTCATCACGCCCCCCAGTCCCGCATCACGATAGGCACGGAAGGGATAGAGCTCAACACGCTGCATACGCTCGCGTGAAGCTGATACCGTAGGAAGTGTCTTGTGGGAGTCTTCGGAGGTGTCACCATGCCCAGGGAAGTGCTTTGCGACAGAGAGGACACCACCCTCTTCGAGCCCCTGCCCATAGGCAACAGCACAGCGAGCGACGAGCTCAGGGCTATCGCCAAAGCTACGCGTACCGATGACGGGGTTCTTCGGATTGATATTCACATCTACCACGGGAGCGAAGTTGATGTGGATCCCCATCAGCTGGCACTGACGGGCCACCTCAGCACCATAGGCTTTGATGAGCTCCATATCTCCCTTAATACCCAGCCCCTTACTACGAGGATAGCGTGGTGCATCCTTGAGACGCATATAGAGCCCCCACTCCCCATCAAGAGCAATGAGCATGGGCACAGCACTTGCCTCTTGCAGAGTCTGTGTCAAGTCTCGCTGATCGGCAAGGAAACCCTTTTGGAAGAGTATCCCGCCCCACTTCTCCTGCTTCATGCGCTTCAGCAAAGCAGACTTGTCCTCTGGACGTGGGTAGATAATCGGCATGATCAGCTGCCCCACACGCCCCTCCAAGTCGAGGCTCTTATAGACGCTATCGACCCAGCGCTGCTGTGCTGTAGGATCGATACCTCGGAAGACGAGGAGGGCTTCTTGTCGTGGCTCTGTCTTCTTGGGAGTCTTGCTCTCCTGCGGTGCCGAGAAGGCATCAAAGCTAAGAGTACAGCACAGAGCAAGTCCCAGTAAATATTTGGAGGGTTGGAATGTTATTGCAGCCATTGAGGGATATAAATAAAGCGCTTAGGGCTTCTGCTTACGGAAGACCCAAAAGCGCTGTAGCGTATAATTGAAGAGTACGGAGACAAAGAGGTCGCTGATGAGCTTCCCTATCTTATAGTCGATCCCAGCATAGTGCTCAAGGGCATACGTGCCGAGATACTTTAGGAGGATACTACCCGCTACGGTCGTAGCGAACTTAAGGATTTGCCCCCCAAGACCACTATCATAAGCTACGCCCTTATCTCGGAAGGTCCAGTAGCGATTGAGCGAGAAGTTAACGACCGCCCCTACTACCCCACCACAAGCGAGTGCCCAGAAGAGTTCCCATCCGAAGACCTCAACACCAAGGACCATCAGACCATAGTCCACGACAGAGCCAGCTCCAGCGGATATCTGGGCTTGAGTGAAGTTCAGGACAAGACGTCGAAGGCGTTGGAGCAAGGGGAAGAATGACCTTAGTTGGAAGCCTGCTGCTCACGACGAAGAGCGATATCGCGCTCATCTGCTGCAGCCAGGAGCTTACGGAAGTCTGAGATAAAGGAGAAGAGGAGGATGACCGAGATCACGAGACCGAACCACTGCATACTCCCTGGGAAGAAGAATTCCGAGCAGAAGAGCAAAGCTAAGATGATACGAACCTCCGTCGGACCGAGGATACCCGAGTCAATCGAATACTTGTCGGTAACCTTATAGCGGAGCTGTGAGATGATCATCTCTGCACCGTAGAGGACGACAAAGATGAACCCAACGACCTTCCATTCTGGCTGTACATAGGCATAATAGCCCAAGCCGATAGCTACGATACCGATCCAGTCAACTACGATATCCAAGCAGAAGCCAAACCACTTACGGGGCTTCTTACGGTAGTAAGCAAGACGGCCATCAAGTGAGTCGCCGAACCAGTTGACGAAGAAAGCGATGGGAGTGAATAGCAGGAGCCAAGAGCCCCAGACCGTGGCTAAGCACATGAGCAGTGCTACAAGTAGATTGCCGCAAAGTCCCAGCGAGGTAAGCATATTAGACGTCACCCAGCGAGGCATACGCTCTACGAGATAGGCGATGAGAGCAAGCTCCTGATCATGAAGGATATTCGTTCGCTTACGATCTTGGCTTATCGCCTTTTTAGTTTCAGACATAACTCTGTATTATTCTATTGACTGGGTCCTCTTGGCTCAGCCTATCTACCGTTGTCAAATGAGGGGTGGGACTTCCATCCTAAAGTTTGGAGGTCTACCACCCGAGTACCGACAGCAAGTCGGTGTCCCTACCACAAAGTTAACCTATATTTTCATATAGTACTCCGGCTTGGCATATGGTCTTGCTTATCATTTTACACACCAAGTCAAAAGCACAGCTCAAGCACATTCTGCCCACCTCTGAATCGAGGTGGAGAATAAGCTTATCCCCCAGGCATATACAAAAAAGAGGAGCTATCGCTCCTCTCTCTGTTGTCTCATAAGGACTCGAACCTTAACAAACAGGACCAGAATCTGTTGTGCTACCATTACACCATGAGACAATTTCGGTGAACCTTGGCGGACTCGAACCGCCGACCCCTACCCTGTCAAGGTAGTGCTCTAAACCAACTGAGCTAAAGATTCATATCGTTTTTGACACTGCAAAGGTAGGCAAATATTCCGAACTACCAAACACTCCGCGAAAAAAATCTCTCTACACCATCTCTTTTTATCGTGCTATTATGAGACCATTGCGCAAGCCCACCTCTTTACAGCTTCCACCTTCTTGCCCCGAAAATCGGGATCTTTAGGCTGAGAAGTGAGATGCCTGTATCTCCCCCTTGCCCCCCTCTCGGGAGGGTTATCCTCCCGAGAGGGAGCTTTTCCTGGCTATTTGCTGCTCTGGAGCACAAGAAGCCCAGGCATACGCTTCAGATTTATGCCATAGCTTCCAAGATATTCTGTGTATGCGTTCGCTCAAGCCCTCGGTCAGCACGTGCTTTTTGTATCCGTAGCGATAGTGCCTGCCTTTGCGTACCCAACGAGCTTCCGTATCGACCCCTGGCTTGCGACTTTTCAGCTCATACTGATAAGCTTGTTCTTGGGCTGGCTCTTCTTCGGTACGCAAGTCTTCTAGTAGGATCTTGAACATCATCAAGGCGTCATAGGCTGGATTGCCTGTGGCGTTCTGGGTCTTTGTATACTTCTTGTTGAGTAGTGTGCGAATACCTCGCCAGTCAACGCAAGCGCTGATCTGTCGAAGGAACGAGTGCTTCATGCGGTCGCGACGCACCTGCGTATAAACTTGCAGGAAGCTCGGAGCGGATTTGGGTTGTTTGGCAGGCATAGCTATACGACTGTTTTGGTTATGAAGATGCTAAATATCAGTGATATACAAAGCAACCACAACCCTGTATACCTTTGAAATACCGTGCAATGGTCTCCTTAATACGAGTGCCGCCAAGACAGCCAGTGCAACACCGTCTATCAGCATTCCGACAAAAGGTGTATAATGGAAACGGCAATCAGGATCGGGACATTCCATAACCCAAGAATATATGCAAAAGCCGATGACGCAACCTAATACGCCGCTTCCGCAGATAAGAATCCTGCGCCGTCTTCCGGTACGTGCCCGATATGTCTCCTTTTCATTATGCTCCTTTCCTTGCTCTTCCTTTTTCCGCTTCTTCATTTTCCAACGCAGAGAAAATCATTTCATCCACTTATGTTTGCCGGCAAGACAAGGAAGACCCGTACCTGCCGCGATACGCAAGCAAGGGCTTCCTTGTCTTACACTATGATAGCATTCAATCGTGCGATTTCGGCTTTTTGCGTTTCCCCCGGTCGGGATGTGCGAAAAACACTTCACCCGTTACCAACGCAAAGGCTGGGAACACCAAGAGACAAATCACCAGATTGACATAGGTTATGACGCATGTCGGGTCTTCACACCGGTAAATGAAGTGCCAGACGGCAAAGCCGGTGACCAGACCTGCGGCAAGGCTTACGATGATGACTGATTTGGAAAGGTTGAACATCTTGTAGCGATGTTACCGTCGTCTTCCCAATCTACGTTCGTTACGCCTGTTCATGGATGTCCGTTGCTATAATCAGTGTTCGCCGTGGTCGGCGGACATGGAAGCGAGGTAAAATGCTTTGCCTGTCACCACTGTGGCGTCCGCATCCACGGGGTTCACGAAATCAACCTGCGTATATCCCAGCTCGCCGACTCCCGTTATGACTTCCACGCGCTTGAAATGCAGCGTTTGCTCCTTTCCGTCCGCCTGCCTGCCATCGAGGACGAAAACGAACTTCTTGCCTTCCGCGCTGACTATGGCACCATCAGGCAGAGCCGTGACCTCCTTCTTGCCCGTATGTATCAGTCCGGTGATGTACATTCCGGCAATCAGCCTGTCGGCGTTGCCTCCGGTAATCTGGGCATGTACGGCGATGGCCTTGGTCTCCGGGTTCATGGAGCGGTTCACCAAAGACACCTTGCCTTTGACACGCGCTTCCGGGCTGTTCGTGATGACGAAATCCACGTCCTGCCCGACCTCGACCTGGCTTATGTTGCGCTCGAACACATTGAGGCTGGCACAGACGGCCGAATTGTCGGCTATCTGCATCAGCGGAGTGGTGGTGTCCACGTAAGTGCCGGTGTTCACGCTTACCTTGCCCACCACGCCCGGAATAGTCGTGCGCACGGGGACTTGCGAGACTATCTTCCCCGCTGCCACTTGTTCCGGACTGATGCCGATTTGCACCAACTGGTGATGCAATCCCGTCAGGCGTGCCTGTGCGGTCGCGTATGCCGCTTCCGCCTGCTGGAGCGTCTTTTCCACTCCGGCTCCCTGCGCGGACAGCGTTCGTTGCCTCTGCTGTTCCAGCTGGGCCGTCTCCTTTTCTTTTGCAGCCACAAGGTAGTTCTTCTGCATCTCCACAATCTCCGTGTTCTCGATGTAGGCCACCGTCTGTCCGGCTTTTACCTGCTGCCCCTCTATGACACTTATCTTGCGGACGATGCCGCCGATGAGCGACGTGACATCCGCCTTGTCCTGCGGATTCAGCTTCAGCTCCCCGTTGACGCGGATTACGCTGCCGAGTTCCTTTTTCTCCACTTTGCCCAGCGTGATGCCACGGTGCTTATCTGCGTCTGCGTCAGTTCCACCTCTTCCGTATGCTGTTCTTCCGTCTCCTTAGTCTGGTTTTCTACGTTCTTGTTCCCGGAGCATGACGCAAGGATGACGAGTGCGCCTGCCATGATTGTCATATAAATCGTTTTCATTTGTTTCCTTTTATGTAATTCAACATAATGATTGCCTGATTGTAGTCGTTGACGGCATCGGCATACCGCAACTGCACGTCGAGTGCCGTCTGCTGGTTCTGGATATATTCCACATACCCGATTTCTCCGTTCTCGTAGGACACCTGCGAGAGGTGGCTCATGCGCTCGCCCTGTCCGTTTCCCTGCGCGGTGTAATAGTCCAGCACCTTCTGCGCACGGAAAAGCTCGTTCAGTCCGTCACGGTATTCCTTGTCCATACGTTGCTCCGCCTGCCGGCGGCTGATTTCCGCCAGTTCCACGTCGCGCCGGGCGGCCTTTACCTTCGCATTCTGACCGCCCCAGAACAGGGGTATGCTCACGCCTACCTCGAAGCCTATGAAATTTCCCTTGTCAAACCTGCTGCGCTCGATGTCGTAAGGATTGAAGCCCTTGATGAGCAGCTGCCCTGTCAAGCCTATGCTCAGTCCCGGCATATACCCTTGTTTGGCGAGGCTGAGGTTACGCTCGAATGCCGTTATCCGTGCGGCATACATTCCGCCCAAAGGCGTTTGCTCGAAGGAAACGGATGCCTCCGGCATTTCCTGTCGTATGACGGGAAGCGAAACGTCCTCCGGAACGACCACGGTGTCCGTGTTCAGCAGTTGCCGGAAAGCGAGCATCGCCGACCGGTAAGACTTTTCAGCCTTTTCCATCTCGATGCGGTTCTCGTTGCAAATACGCTCTGCGTTTATCAGTTCCAGATTGCCTGCCTCCCCCGCCTCGCACCGTGCCGAGGCAAGGCTGACGAACCTGTCGTACACACAGTCTTGCGCCTGCAAGATTTCGATGGTACGGCGGTCATGGAGCAGTGTGTAATAGTATGCGCTTACGTCCCTTACCACCTCGTTGCGTGTCACCGCCAGACTGCTCTGCGCCGCCGCCGTTTCCGCTTTCAGGTACTTGCGCCGTGCGGCGTAAACAGTGGGGAACTCGAACGACTGGCTTACCGTTATGCCGTTGTCGGGACTACCCCCTGATGTGGGGTCCTGACTGAGCGTGACGGATGTCTTCTCCATGTCGAACGCCGTGCCTTGCAGGTCACGGGCTTTGCCTACGGAGACTGTCCCGGCTTTCATGTCCAGATTGTTGTCCAATGCCATGTCGATGCACTCCTGCAACGTCATGGCCTTTTCCTGTGCAGGTGACGACAGCGGCAGTGCGCCAATGCATACCGTTAAAATGATATACTTGAATGTTTTCATGCTTCCTTACGATTTTCTCTTGTGAATGTCTTATATATTGACGGCAAGACGATGAGTGTCAGGATGGTGGCAGTGAGCAGTCCGCCGATGACCGCAGTCGCGAGGGGACGCTGTACTTCGGCTCCGTCGCCCGTGGAGAGTGCCATAGGCATGAAGCCGAGCGATGCCACCAGTGCCGTCATGATGACCGGGCGCAGCCGCAGCATACATCCCTCGACAATCCGTTTCCGCACATCCGTCATTCCTTCCTTCTCGAACGTGTTGAACTGTCCGATAAGCACGATGCCGTTGAGTACCGCCACGCCGAACAGCGCGATGAATCCCACACCGGCGGAAATGCTGAACGGCATATCGCGCAGCCACAATGCCCACACGCCGCCGATGGCGGACAGCGGTATGGCGGAGAACACGAACAGTGTCTCGCGCACATTCTTCAGTGTGGCATACAGCAGGCAGAGGATGACCAGCAGGGCAAGCGGCACGGCGAGCATGAGCCGCCCTGTGGCTTCCTGAAGGTTCTGGAACTGTCCGCTGTATGTGTAATAATAGCCCGCCGGGAGCTTCAGTTCCTTGTCGAGAATGCCTTGGATTTCCTCTACGGTGCTTTGCACGTCACGCCCACGCACGTTGAACCCTACGTATATGCGCCGCTGCCCGTCCTCGTGCGTGATTTGCGCCGGAGCGTCCTCGAAGCTGATTTCGGCAACCTGTCGAAACGGCAGCGTCCCGCCGTCGGGCAGCGGCAGATAGAGACCTTCCAATGCCACGAGGTCGTTGCGCAGGTCATTGTCCATCCGCACCACCATGTCAAAGCGGCGGTCTTCCTCGAACACGTAGCCTGTGCGACGGCCTGCGAAAGCCGCCTCAAGTACTCTGTTGGCGGTGGCTATGGAGATGCCGTATTTCGCCAGACGGTCGCGGTCATACTTCACCTGTATCTACGGCAGTCACTGCACCTTCTCCACGAACGGTTCAGACACGCCGTCCACATCCTTGATAAGCGATGCCACCTTTTCGCTGAAGATTCCAGCGCGTCGAGGTCGTTTCCGTATATCTTTATCGCCACATCCTGCTTGATGCCCGTAATCAGCTCGTTGTTGCGCATCTGTATGGGCTGCGTCATCTCTACCTCTATGCCGGGAATGACGCTCAGGGCTTCCTCCATCTTCTCCATCAGCTCGTCCTTGGTCTTTGCCAATGTCCATTGGGCTTTCGGAATCAAGGATATGAGCATGTCGGCACGCTCCACGGGCATGGGGTCGGTGGGGATCTCGGAGCTTCCTATGCGCGTCACCGCCTGTTTCACCTCCGGGAACTGCGCCTTCAGTATCTTCTCCGCCTGCGTGGTGCTTTCCACCATCTGCGAGAGCGACGTGCCCTGCGTCATGCTTATCTCGGCGGCGAAGTCCCCCTCCTCAAGGCTGGGGATGAACTCTCCGCCCAACCTGTTGAAGACAAGCAGACTGATTGCGAACAGCACGACCATCGAGGCTATCAGTGTCTTGCTCCAATTGAGGCTTTTCGTGATGACGGGCAGATACCATCCCCTCAGCTTCTCAATGAGGCGGTCGGACAGGTTACGCTTGTGCGTGCTTTCCTTGCTGAGGAACAACGCGCTTGCCATCGGCACATACGTGAGCGACAGGATGAACGCGCCGAGTATGGCGAAGAAGATGGTCATCGCCATGGGGCGGAACATCTTCCCCTCAATCCCCGCCAGCGTGAGCAAGGGCAGATAGACCGTCATGATGATGATTTCGCCGAATGCCGCGCTCTTGCGGATTTTGGACGCGGGGAGATACACCTCGTCGTCCATCTGCGCCTGCGTGAGCCTTGCGCCCCGGTACTTGTCCCTGCTGATGCCTATGTGGTGGCACACGGCTTCCACGATGATGACCGCACCATCGACGATAAGCCCGAAGTCTATCGCACCGAGGCTCATCAGGTTTCCGCTCACGCCGAAGAGCTTCATCATGCCGAATGCGAACAACATGGACAGTGGGATTACGGAGGCTACCACAAGTCCTGCGCGGTAGTTGCCGAGGAACAGCACGAGGATAAAGACCACAATCAGCCCTCCCTCTATCAGGTTGCGAGTGATGGTACCCGTCACGCGGTCCACCAATTGCGTGCGGTCGATGAACGGTTCGATGACCACGCCTTCGGGCAGGCTTTTCTGTATCTGAGCCATGCGTTCCTTCACATTCTTTATCACCTGCTGGAAATTCTCACCTTTGAGCATCAGCGTGATGCCGGCCACGACCTCGCCCTCTCCGTTCCTTGTCACGGCTCCATAGCGGGTGGCATATCCGAACTGCACGTTTGCCACGTCCCTTATGAGTATCGGTGTCCCGCCAATGGTCTTCACGGGAATTTTCCCGATGTCCTCCAACGACGTGGCGAGACCTATGCCCCGGATGAAATACTGGTTGCTGTTCTTCTCGATATAGCTGTCGCCAGTGTTCTCGTTGCCCGCTTCGAGTGCGTCATACACGTCTGCCACGGTCTGCCCCGATGCGTTCAGTCGGTCGGCGTCAATCGCCACCTCATATCATACTGCTTCACGTATCCGCCCCATCCGCTTACTTCGGTTATGCCCTCCGTGCCGGAGAGCTGCTTGCGCACAATCCAGTCCTGCATCGTGCGCAGGTCGGTAAGGCTGTACTTGTCCTCGTAGCCTTTTTTTGCGCGTATGGTGTAATGGTAGATTTCGCCAAGCCCGGTCGTCACGGGGGCAAGCCCCACCGTGCCTTTTCCTTGTGGCAGCACCTCCTCGGCCTCCTTCAATTGCTGGCTCACCTGCTGCCGTGCCCAATATACATCGGCGGCATCGTCAAAGACAAGCGTGATGACCGATAGTCCACTGCGGCTGATACTCCGCCGTCCCGTCACCCTCGGTATGTTTGCGAGTGCCATCTCCACGGGAGTGGTGATGAACTGCTCCACCTCCTGAGCTCCCAACGACGGAGCCTGCGTGATTACCTATACCTGATTGTTGGTGATGTCAGGTGTGGAGTCAAACGGCAACTGTGACAATGACCACCCTCCCCAGATGATGAGGGCTACCGTCAGTATGCCTATTGTAAGTTTGTTCTCTATTGAGAATTTAATCAGTTTCTGAAGCATATTCCGTTCTAAATGACTTTTTGACTAAAAGTCCTCCTTGTTGCCCATTGCAATAAGGATAGAAAGAGATGTCGGAGGCCTCCGCCTTCTTTTTGAGACCGTACAATGGTCTCAAAAATGACAAGCACAGCTTGTTATTTTGCTTGACTTTGCAGCATGCGGTAATCGCAAGGCGTTAAGACGGAGGGCGAAGGGAGTTTACTCATGTAAATGACCAAGCCCGAATGTCGCAAACAACGAAGCGAGTGCCGTATGATGCAATAGTCTCATCATAGGCATACGACAACAAAGGAAAGAGCGGTGCAACAGGCACTAAGGTTCTCTTTATTGATGCCTTTGTTATATTACGTTTCACGCTCCCTTACACGAAGGGAACGGATGATGTATAAAAAGGGAAATAGGGTATGCAGAATGGCATACCACACCTCATGGATTTATAAGAGGTATCAGAATATGATATGGGGAGGTGCCCGCAGGGCACTGGTCCGGTTCTGTTCCGCCGATTGGTAGATGGCGAGACCTTCCCATTCGCATGGGTCCTTCTTTACCGGGAATAGTTCGGCAATTGCCACTCTGCATATCGCATAGACAAATGCCGGAATTATCTTATAGGAAGTATTGTTGTGTATATCGGATTTGGATACGAACAATCCGCCATCCTCTATGCACGCCGTGTCGTCATCGTTGTGGCCTGTATGTTCGTCATTATCCGTGTTGTCGTTGTCACAGCGTTCCACAACCGCACATAGCGCCTTATCGTGGTGATGATGCGGAATGAATGGCACGGCAAGCAACATGATTGCCGCCAACGCCACTATCCGCTATGTACACTTGTCTTTTCATCTCTTTGTTGACAGTAAAACTGCTTTTCGGGTGCAAATATATGCTTCTATTTTTGCAACCTGGTTGCAAAGATGGAGTTATTATTGTTTTAACGCATTGCGGACATGTATGCCCCTTAACGCATTGAGTATGGCAAGTATGGTAACACCTACATCGGCAAACACGGCCGCCCACATGTTGACAACGCCCAACGCTCCCAACAGCAACATCAGGAGTTTGATGC
>ERZ772977.331-NODE-331-length-35421-cov-4.508963_pt1 | contig 35421 bp, 36 predicted proteins | sample MGYA00511131_ERZ772977 | MGnify/ENA primary metagenome ERZ772977 (study PRJEB29015, sample SAMEA2737935) | human oral metagenome | biome: human oral; feature: human-associated habitat; material: dental | place: China | collected 2151 ...
CCGTAGCTGGGTTGTGGTTGTTGTCCGTAGCTGGGTTGTGGTTGTTGTCCGTAGCCGGGTTGCTGATTGTTGCTCATTCCTGCCTCCTGGTGTCATGGTAGGGCTGCCGGGGTTGACCCGTCCGGGGTCTTTCCGTGTGGCTCTGGCTGCACACAATTACTTCCAGGCTTCCAGGAAGGCGTCTGAAACTTTCGCCACCTCTGATGTCGATTTGTTCTTGGGCATGAGCGTCCCGAGAACGCCGGAATAGGTATCGGTCAGGCACATGGTTCCGGTCTTGGCTTCGCCGCAGGACCATTTGCCTTCTGATTTGACGTTTTTGATGAGGTAGGTGAAATCGGCTACGGTGCTTCCCTCGTCGTAGGCGGCGCGGAACGAATCCTTGGCCGAATTCGAGTACTCTCTTGTTCCTCTCTCGCCCGTCGTCGTGCTCTGGGTGAAGTCGCCGAATGAGGTGGGCATCTCGGGTGTGGTTTTGGGGGTTTCGGATGACGTCCTGGTTGTGGGGCGGGTGGTTTTTCTGGTGGGGCTGGGTGAGGGTTCCTCGGACTTTTGGGTTGTCTGTGTGGCGGTCTGTGTGCTGGTGGAGGGGGTGGTGTTTGGCTGGTTGTTCCGGCCGAGGAGCCACCAGGCCGCGAAGCCGGCGATGGCCACCAGAACGGCCGCGAGTGCGACGATCAGGACCGTGTTGCCTCTTTTCGGGGGCATACCCTGACCGGTGGATCCGTAGGCGGGTTGATAACCCTGTTGACCGTATCCGGACTGCGGGTACCCGGGCTGGGACTGCTGATATCCAGGCTGGGGTTGGGAGTAACCGGGCTGGGGCTGTTGATATCCGGGCTGGGGCTGTTGATATCCGGGTTGGTGTTGATATCCGGGCTGGGAGTAACCGGGCTGGGGCTGTTGATATCCGGGCTGGGACTGAGGGCTGCCGAAGGATGGTTGCTGGGAGTATCCCTGCTGCGGACGGCCGTTGGGGTCGGGCCACTGGTTGTTGCTCATTCGTACCTCCTGGTTCAACATGGTAAGAGGGCCCTTCGACAGGGTGGCCTGGCGAGAGGTGCTGGACATCCTGGGGTTTACAAGGATCGCACGGTGCTGGATCAGCGTCCACCGGGTGAGGAACCGTTTCTGGGACTGGTGTCGGCCACGGTCAGCCCTTCCACGGCCCGATCGGACAGGTGATGCCTGGACCCTGCAGATGGGTCCGTTTCCACACATCCGGGAAAATCTGCTGTCCCTCGTCGATCCGGGTGGGGCGATTCCTTGGTCGTTGTTCGCAGCGTCTTGTCCTCGGCGCGGTGGGGCAAGGGAACGGCAATCGGCAGCGGCCCTGAGAGGCTCTCGTTCCCTGGAGGACGGGGCCGGACAGATCCTGGGCCTCGAGTTGTGCTCTCCACGTGCAGTCGTGCTAAAGTTCCTCCCCGGACGCGCGAGTGGCGGAATGGTAGACGCGCTGGCTTCAGGTGCCAGTGCCCGCAAGGGCGTGGAGGTTCAACTCCTCTCTCGCGCACGGATTGGTCCCTCGTCTCGATAGAGGCGGGGGACAATTGCTCTCGGGGAAATTCTCGAGCCGTGCACGGGACGAGCGATGGGCAAGGCCGCTGTCCCCCGTCCGGCTTCGGGGCTTCATCAATTGCCGTCGAGCAGCCGGCGACGGTTCCGGCCCGACGCCACCCAGCGCGCCAGTGGGCCGTGTTCGTTGATGAGCGTCAAACGGCCCTGGACGCGTTCCACGAGGCCGGAGTCGACGGCCAGCAGCAGTTCGTCACGATCCTGGAGACGCAGCGTTCTGTCCGGGATGAGGATCTTCTTGTCGCGGATGATCATGGAGACCACGGCTCCGCGGGGCAGTCGTAGGTCGTTCACCCACATTCCCACCAGGCGGCCCGTGTCCGGGACCTGGAACTGCACCAGCGAGGCATTGATGCCTTCGAGCGGGGAGGAGTCGAACTGCAACTCCCGTGGGGAGATCTGTTCCAGCACCCCGGCCCACGGGGCCAGTTTCGGCAGCAGCGGGCCCTGCACGAGGGTGAACATCACCACCAGCAGGAAGATGACGTGGAACATGTGCGAGGCGCCCGGCAGCTGGTGCGTCAGCGGGATCGTCGCCAGCATGATGGGCAGCGCGCCGCGCATCCCCGCCCAGGAGATGAACAGCTGGGTCCTCAGCTTCTCCCGGAACGGCGTCAGGCAGGCGAACACGGAGATCGGGCGGGCGATGAACGTCAACGCCGACCCGATCACCAGCGCCGGGACGATCGCCTCCGGCAGCTGGCTGGGGGAGGCCAGCAGCCCCAGCATCACGAACAAACCGATCTGCGCCAGCCAGCTCACCGATTCCGTGAAACCCTCCGTCGCCGAGTGGTGGGGGAGGGCCTGGTTACCGAGCCACAAACCGGCGATGTAGGCGGCCAGCAGCTCCGAACCGCCCGCGACCCCGGTGACGGAGTAGGCGGTCAGGGCGATCGCGAGGGTTGCCAAGGGGTACAGGCCTGCGCTCGGCAGGGAGATGCGGTGCAGGAAAGCCTGCCCCACCATCGCCACCGCCGCCCCGATGAGGGCGCCCGCGGTCAGCTGGAAAAGCCCGTTCGCGATCATTCCCGTCACCGACATCTGATTCCAGGCGTCGGAGACCACGACGGTGACGATGATGATCGCGGGCGGGTCGTTGAAACCGGATTCGCCCTCCAGGGTGGTGCGCACCTTTGACTTCAGGGGCAGGCGACGCAGGATCGCGAACACGGCAGCAGCGTCCGTCGACGAGACCATCGCCGCCATCAGGATCCCGGTGCGCAGATCGACACCCAACACCAGCATCGCGATGGACGAGGCCACCGCCACCGACACCAGCACCCCGACGGTCCCGAGCAGTCCGGCCCGGGATGCCACCGGCCTGAACTCCGCCCAACGGGTGGTGAACCCGCCGTCGAACAGCAGCAACCCCACCAGTAGGGCGGAGATGTTGTAGGCCAGCTGGGCGTCGTCGAACCGGATCCCGAGGCCCGCCTCGCCGATCCCCAGGCCGATGCCCAGGTACAGCAGCAGCCCGGGCATGGAACTGCGCGACGATATCCGCACCGCCGCGACACCCGCCAGCAGCACCCCGCAGGCGATCAGGACCACCATGTCCATGTCATGATGGCTCATGGTGTGTCCTTCCTGGTCGTGCAGACATTATCCCGGGTTTTGCGTCGTCAGGGCCAGAAGCGGCGTGGATTCACTCCAGAGGCTGGTCGGGCCCGGCTGCGACGAAGGAGCGGCCCGTGCCGGAACCGCACCTCCAGTAGCAGGATGAGCCGGCAAATGGGTTTCAACGAAAAGCTGATCCGGAACAATCCGGCAGTCGTGAAGGCGAATCTTTCGCGCATTCTCGCCCATCTCGCAGGGGCGGGACGTCTGAATGATCCTAGGCCGTCGGTTTGAAGGTCTCCATGGTGATCAGGCCTCCGGGCCCGAAGTGCAGTGCACGCACCTCCGAGACCACCATCGGTTTGTCCTTGACACCCAGGCCCGCGTACATCTCCGGCAGCACCGGGCGGTGCCCGCACACCGCCGTCGGGCGGTCCAGGTTTTTCAGCAGCTCCGCCATGAGTTTGCGCACCGCTTTCGGATTCTTCGCCGCGGACTCCTCGGTGAGCTGGTCGTAGGTTTCGATGCCTATCTTCTGGGTTTTCGCGTAGGGCTTGAGCGTTTCCTTGCAGCGTGCCGAAGCGGAGCTGACGAGACGTTCGACCCCGAAGGCCGACAGCACATCGACGAGGCGTTTCGCCTGATCCCGGCCCCGGCCCGAGAGACGGCGTTTCCGGTCGTCACCGGACCAGTGTTTTCTCTGCATCGCCTTGGCGTGGCGGACGATCAGCAGCGCATTCGTCCGTGGTGCCGCGACGGCGGCCTCGATTACGGCGCGTTCATCCGGATAGGTGGCCTTCTCCAAAGCCGCATCGACGGGAAACCATTTCACCGCCGACACCTCGCGGTCGGGTCGGCGGGGACGCTGCGAGAGCACCGCGGAACGCCAGTAGTGGACCGCTTTCGGGCCTTTGCCGACCTTGTAACGAATACTTGGAAGCCGCAACCCCAGCAGGGCAGCCACCCCCGTCTCCTCCCGGATCTCACGGACGGCGGTCTCCGGCAGCAACTCGTCGGTCTCACCCTTGCCCTTCGGCAGCGACCAGTCGTCGTAGCGTTTCCGGTGGATCAGCAGCACCTGGAGACCGTCGGTGTGCTCGCGCAGCACCACGCCCCCCGCGGAGACGATCTTCGGTTTCTTGCTCATCGGCGCCGCCTCTCGCGGGTGAGCCGGATCAGCTCCTCCTGCAGGTCGGTCAGCTGCCTGCCCTCGGGGTCGGTGGTGTGGGCCGACCAGGTGCGGTCCTTGAGTTCCCAGTGGACGGTGTGGTCGTCGAAGGCGCGGTCGAAGAGGTCTCTGATGCGGGCGATGTGTTTCGGGTTCGACAACCCGACGACGGCCTCGACGCGCCGGTCAAGGTTGCGGTGCATCAGGTCCGCCGACCCGATCCCGACGTTCGGCTTTCCGCCCGCCTCGAACCAGTAGATGCGGGAGTGCTCCAGGAACCGTCCCAGGATGGAGCGCACCCGGATGTTCTCGCTCAGACCTTCCACGCCGGGCCGGATGGTGCAGATCCCCCGCACCCACACGTCCACCTTCACTCCCGCCCGGGACGCGCGGTAGAGGGCGTCGATGACGGTCTCGTCGACGATGGAGTTCACCTTGATGCGGATTCCAGACGGCAAACCGGCGGCGTGGTTGGTGATCTCGGTCTCGATGCGTTCCAGCAGGCCGCTGCGGATGCCGTGCGGGGCGACGAGCAGCCGCCGGTACTCGGTCTGGTGGGTGATCCCGGACAGGTGGTTGAACAGGCGTGCCACGTCGTCGGTGATGACGGGGTTGGCTGTCAACAATCCCATGTCCTCGTAGCTGCGGGCGGTCTTGGGGTGATAGTTGCCGGTGCCGATGTGGGCGTAGCGGCGCAGCCCGCCCGACTCCTCACGTACCACCAGCGACAGTTTGCAGTGGGTCTTCAACCCGACCATGCCGTAGACGACGTGCACCCCAGCCTGCTCCAGCTGTCTGGCCCAGGAGATGTTGTTCTGTTCGTCGAAACGGGCCTTGATCTCCACCACGGCGAGGACCTGCTTTCCCGCCTGGGCGGCCTCGATGAGGGCGTCGACGATGGGGGAGTCACCAGAGGTGCGGTACAGGGTCTGTTTGATGGCCAGCACCGCCGGGTCGGCGGCGGCCTGTTCGATGAACCGTTGCACGCTGGTGGCGAACGAGTCGTAGGGGTGCTGTACCAGCACGTCACGGCGTTTCAGCGCCTTGAACATGTCGGCGGGGGAGGACGACTCCACCTCCGCCAGGTCCGGGTGGGTGATCGGCAGGAAACCCGGGTATTTGAGGTCTTCGCGACGCGAGTCCTCCAGGGCGAACAGGCCCGTCAGGTCGAGGGGGGCGGGCAGGTGGAAGACCTCGCCGGGCGCGACGTCCAGTTCGCTGATGATGGTGGCGAGCATCGTCTCGTCGATGTCGTCCTCGACCTCCAGGCGCACGGGGGGACGCCCCACCTTGCGCCGCAGCAGCTCCTTCTCCAACGCGTAGAGAAGGTTTTCGGCGTCGTCCTCCTCCACCTCGATGTCCTCGTTGCGGGTGACGCGGAAGGTGGCGTGGTCCAGCACCTCCATGCCTGCGAACAGCTGCCCGAGGTGCCGGGAGATGATCTCCTCCAGGGGCACGAAGCGCCCCTCCGCGAGTTTCACGAATCGTGACAGGTTGGTGGGCACCTTCACGCGGGCGAACTGACTGGCGCCCGTCGCGGGGTTGCGCAGGAGCACGGCGAGGTTGACCGACAGCCCGGAGATGTAGGGGAACGGGTGCGAAGGATCCACCGCGAGGGGAGTCAGCACCGGGAAAATGCGTTCCCCGAACAGGGTGCGCATCCGGTCCTTCTCCGCAGCGGTCAGTTCGTCCCACGCGAGGATCTCGATGCCCTCGGCCCGCAGCTGGGGCCGGATCTCCTGCTGGAACAGGCGGGACTGCTCGGCGACGAGCTCGGCGGTGCGTTCCAGGATCGAGGCGTGCAACTGCCCCGGCCGGGCACCGGTGATGGCGGTCACGGCCACCCCGGCCTGGATGCGGCGTTTCAATCCTGCGACTCGCACCATGAAGAACTCGTCGAGGTTGTTGGAGAAGATCGCCAGGAACTTCACGCGCTCCAGCAGCGGGATGCGTTGCACATCGCGGGCCAGGTCCAGCACCCGGTTGTTGAAGTCCAACCAGGCCAGTTCCCGGTCCAAGTAGCGGTGCTTGGGAAGTTTCCCGTCCTCGCGTCCGGTCACGGCGTCCCTCCCGGCCGGTAGGCGGTGTCGGTGCTCAGTGTGCGGAAGCCGGTGGTGGCATACAGCGTCACCACCCGTTCCTCGGAGGCCTCGACGTACAGTTCGACGTTCTCGCAGCCGACGGAGTGCATGTGGGCCAGTCCCGCGGTCAGCAGGGCCCGTCCCAGGCCGGCGCCCCCGTGGTCGGGATGGACCGCCAGGACGTAGACCTCACCCATGGTCGTGTCGTGGCGTTTCGTCCAGTGAAAACCTGTCACCTCGTCGTCGTGGTGCGCCACCAGCAGCCCGGCGGCGTCGAACCACGGCTGCCGGGCCAGTGCCTGGAAGTCGTCGACGGTGAGCCGCCCCTGTTCCGGGTGGTGCGCGAAGGCCACTCGGTTCACATCCACCACCCCCTCGGTGTCGGCGGGGTCGAAGGGGAGGATGCGGTAACCGGTGGGTGCGGGTACGGGGACGATGCCCGCGAGGGGACGACCCATCCGCAGCAACTCACGTGCCGGGCGGAGCCCCAGTTTCCTCGCCACGGCGCGGGCGGCGGGCAGGGTGCGGAAGGCCCAGACGGAGTGCCCGGGGCGGGCCTCGACGGCCTCGGCCACCAAGGATGTGCCGAGTCCCTTGCCCCTGGCCCCCGGGGAGACCGCGACCAGGATGGTTCCGTCGTGGTCGTCGAGGACCGCGAAACCGTCCTGACGAGCCCACACCTCACCCTTCCGGGCGCGCTCCAGCACCAGGAGGGCGGAATCGTTGAGGGGACTGAAACCGTCGTGGGCCTCGCAGGCCGCAGCTGTCACACGGGGGTCGAGTTCAGGCATCGTGATCCTCCCAACGTGCCGCGAACCGGTAACCGACGTTGCGTACGGTCCCGATGAAATAGTCGAACTGGCCGAGCTTCGCGCGCAGCCTGCGGATGTGGACGTCGACGGTGCGGGTGCCGCCGAAGTAGTCGTAGCCCCACACCTTGCTGAGCAGCACCTCGCGGGTCAGCACTTTGCCCTGGTGCTGCACCAGGTAACGGAGCAGCTCGAACTCGGTGTAGGTCAGGTCGAGGGGATCGCCAGAGATGGTGGCGTGGTAGGCGTCCTCGTCGATGCGGATGGGGCCGGCCACCAGGATGTGCGGCTGGTCCCCCGAGTGCAGCAGCAGTCGCAACCGGACGTCGACCTCCGCCGCCTCGCAGCCGTCGAGCACGAAATCCGAGAATCCCCAGTCATGGCTCAGTAGTCCCAGAGCCGAGCCCGCGACCATGAGCAGCACGGGCATGCCGGGGTGGGTCTGCCGGATGATGGTGGTGGCGGTGCGTGCCCAGGCGAGGTCACCGCGGGCGTCGACGACGACGGCGTCGACGAGGTCCATGCGACGCAGGGCCTCCTCCGCGCTCGCGGCGGTGCTGAGATCGTGACTCAGCAGCGACAGGAAGTCGGGCGCCGGACCGGTGGGGGAGACCAGCAGAATTGAACTCACCATCACCTCCCGGTCTCTGCGAGTCCCTATCGTATCCGTACTCCCAGGAATGTGGTTTCTCGCCAGGCGGTGAGACTCTGCGGGTTGGGGTCTCCGTGAGATCGGCAGGGTCGGGCCACGGGCCGGGGTGATCGCGGATCGGTTCACCCTGCTGCAGAAAGAGCAGCCGCATCGTTCTCGTGGCCGGCGCGTTTCAGCGGGGTGCGCCGCGGATGAGGAGCCAGCACCGACCGAGGGGGCGTTCGACAACGAGTTTTACTTTGCCAAACCCGACGATAACAGGGTGTTTAATGTCGGTGAAATCAATATCCTTGATATTTGATGGAGGGGTATCATCTGGGTATTTTTCCAGGAAATTTCCGTCAAAGCTGGTGTATGTGTCGAAGTGGTCTCTTATGGGTTGTGGCTGGGCGTGGTATGTGATGACGTATCCCCAGCCTCCGGGGTAGGATTCGGCGAATTTGGTGGCTGGGGTGATGGTGATGTTGGTGGCGCCTTCGGGGAGGGTGGTTTTCCCGAGGGTGAGGATGTCGTCGAGGTGGTCGAGGTCGGCAGGGTAGGGGGCGTTTGTCTGTCCGGTGGGGGTGGTGGTTTCTTCGGGTGTGAAGTGGATGCCGGGGAAGGGGTTGGTGCAGCCAGTCAGTGCGACAAGTGCCACTGCCGCGGCTGTGAGCATGGTTCGTCGTAGTGGCTGGGTCATGGTCCGGTCCTGTTTGGTGAGTTGCTGCTCAGACTGGAACGTTGCATGGGTTCAGCGGGGTGCGCCGCGGATGAGGAGCCAGCACCGACCGAGGGGGCGTTCAATGACGAGTTGTACTTTACCGAAACCGGTGATTACCGGGTGGTGGATACTGCTGAAATCAATATCTTTGATATGCAAGAAAGTTGTAGAGTCTGGATAACTCTCGAGATTTTCTCCCTTGAGGTCGGTGTATGTGTCGATGTGGTTTCGGATGGGTTGTGGGTCGGCGTGGTATGTGATGACGTATCCCCAGCCTCCAGGGTAGGATTCAGCGAATTTGGTGGCCGGGGTGATTGTGATATCAGTAGCACCTTCTGGGAGGGTGGTTTTCCCGAGGGCGAGGATGTCCTCGAGGTGGGTGAGGTCGGCGGGGTAGGGAGCGCCTTCTTGCTGAATTGGCATGGAGGTTTCCTCAGGAGCGGGGCTGATTGGTTCAGTGGGGGCCGGGGTGCAGGCATTGAGCATCATGACGATTGCAGCAGCTGCGAGTATGGCTCGGCTCGGTGGGTGTGTCATGGCCCGGTCCTGACCGAGGATTCGCCGACAAGATCGAATTCCTGGGCGATGCCGGCGCGGTGCAACTCCTGCAGTTGCTTGTCGGTGACAGTGAACGGCCCGATTCCAGTCTTCTTGTCTCCATCCCAGTTGTACCGGTCAGCGGTGTGCACCTGATACTTGTAGGTGTAACTGCCATCCGGATACACGGTGATGGTGCCCGCCGTGGCGTGCTGATACCCACCAGTAGCATAAAACCAATTCTGGTTTTCGCTCTTGTCTGCGTAGTTATCTTTCCAGTTGGTGACGAAAGGATAGGTTACTGGGCCAGTGTAACCGGAGGCCTTGGCGTTAGTGGTTGCATCATTGATCTTCTGCTGTAAATCAGATTCTGCGCTATCGCGTAGTTCGGGGAGGTCTTTGAGCATACCGTCGGTGTTCATGTCGAGTGGTTTCCCGGAGTTGTCGAGGAAGTGCATGAGGTTTCTCGCCGCATCGGGCCAGAAGGGCTGCATCAATCCTGCGGCGGATGCTGCAGCTTCATGTGTTGCGTAGTCACCCAGGTTTGCTCCCCGCTGTGCGTATGGTCCCGACCCCTCCCCTTCGCTGTCGCCTGGGTACTTCCACGGCTCAGGGCGGGGCATGGCCGCGGACTCACCGGCAACGGGCTCCCCTAGGCCCAATGCCTCCCCATTGGCTCCTGTCTCCTGCGAGGTTTCTCCCGAGCGGAAACGACCATACCGCGACTCGTTGATCTCCCAAACCCTGGGATCAGGTTCAATCGGGATCAACCCCGGAACCCCCACACCCCCACCGGTCAGGCTCGCAGCACCCCCACCAGCATGTGTGGTGCCGTTGTGGGTGGCGTGGATTGTGTTGCTGCATTCCTGTTGTGCTTCCTCCAGGGCCTGGACGAGTTGGGCGACCCGTCCCTCCAATGCCATGGCTTCGGTGTGCAACAGGTCTTGTTGGTGTTGCTGGGCAGTGGTGTCGCCACTCTGGGCGGCTGCTGTTGTGGTTTTGGTGTCGTGGGCTGTGATGTCGGCGGCGAGTTGTTCCCGCACTGTTTTCAACTCGTCGAGCCGGTCCGCGTACACCAACAGTGCTGCACACACCCCGCCGGCATCGGCTGCCAGCGTGCGGGCACACATTCCCGGATAGGTCATGGCGTCCAACACATCCGGTGTCTCGGGGGCTGTATATGCGGTGTTCAATCCGGCCCAAGTGGAGGCGATCTCATCAGTGACATCCACCACCCCCGTGTACACGTTCAACAGCATCCGGGCCCCGTCACGAACCGGCCCCGACTCATCCAGTGTGGGAAGACTCAACGACACCTCAGCACACCCCCACGACCCCAGACGCCGCCGTTTGGGTATTTCTCATGTCACTGCCTCCTGAACCGGGTCGGGTCGTAGGGGTTTCCATCGCTTCCGGGAAACTGTGGTGGACTCTGTGTGGAGGAGGCCATGGTGTGAGCATTCCCGGCCATGGCGAGGTTCCCGTCGTGGTAGGTGGCCAGCGCCTCACCAGTGGCCGTCACCGCAACCCCGACCCGCTCCGTGATCTCGACCAGACCCGGGAGGCCGCGGCCATCCACCCATCCTGCGACCGCGGCAGCAACAGTCCCCGAGTTGCTCAGCGCATCCGACAAACACCCCGCAGCCGTTGAGGCGTCACCCCGGCTGGCGGCATACCGCCCGGCACTCGCCGTCGCCGACCGCAGCACCTGCCCCGCAGCCTGCTCATCGATCCTCCACCAGGACACGCCAACCTCCTACTCCGCTGGGATGGGATGAATGGCAACAGGCTAGAACGGCCGCCGGTGACCACTCCAGGCCCTGACCAAAGCCAATTCAAACTCTGACCAAAAGTTAGGAACCTCTTCGGACGGATCGAGACCGCCCGTGGGCGTCGTATCGAGCACGGGGCGACGGCGTAGCATGACCGCATGTCAAAGCGCCTGCCCGATGAGTACTTCCGGCAGACCATCTCTGAATCCTCCGATGTGCGCAGTTCATCGCCGGAGGGCGTATCGGCGGTCCCCTCCGGTGGTCGTGTCCGCAGGTCCCGCGGGGTCTCCCCATGGCTGGTTGCCGCCAGTTGCGTGGCCGCGGCGCTGGTCGGGGCCGTGGGGACGCGGCTGGTGGTGCAGCAGAACACCGAGAATCCCGCGCCGGTCCCCACCCCGCCCGCCAGCAGCATCCTCGACCTGACCCCTTACGACGGGGCCGTCGCTCCCGTCGCGGCGGACCGTGCCACCGGGAGGTGCTCCCAGGGCGGGGAGGACCGGGCCGCTGCGCTCCTGGACGACCGGTCCGACACCGTGTGGCGCTGCCCCGGCGCCGGGGTCGGGGAGATGGTGAGCTTCACCTTCCAACCGGGTACGGAACTGGTCGGGGTGCGGATCATCAATGGCGACACCACCGGCCAGGCCTACTGGGCGGGTCGCAGGATCGTGGCGGTGCGCTGGACCTTCTCTGACGGCTCCTGGGCGGTGCAGCCGCTCGACGTCAGCCACCCGGAGGATCAGGAGGTGCGGTTCCCGCCCGTCGCCACCGACGATGTCCTCATGACGGTGTTGTCAACCACGGAGCCGGGAGGCCCGGAAACCGACGCCAATGCCGTCGCCGCCTCCCGCGTGGAGTTCCTGGGTCGCGGCTGAGCATCAGCATCAAAAGGCCCCACCGGCCCGGCCGGCTCCCTGCCCGCCTTCCGGTTTGCTGGCCTTGTTCCTGTTTTGCTGGGCTTGTTCACGTTTGCCTGCGCTGTGAGGCCAGCGAACACGAACAAGGCCAGCAAACCGACGATAGGGCCAGCAAACCGGTGATGGGCCGGCAGCTGGCTCACTCCCAGGCGGCGGTGTCGATGAGGATGGTGACCGGGCCGTCATTGACCGAGGTCACCTGCATGTCGGCGCCGAACCTGCCGCGTTCGACGGTGGCGCCGAGGGCCTCCAGTTCGCTGGCGAGGGCCTCGACGATCGGTTCGGAGACCGGCCCGGGGGCGGCCTTCGACCAGCCGGGGCGGCGGCCCTTCCGGGTGCTGGCGAACAGCGTGAACTGGCTGACCACCAAGATCGGGGCGTCGACGTCGCTGGCCGAGAGTTCGTCGCGCAGGATCCTCAGTCCCCAGATCTTCGCGGCCAAGGTTTTCGCCGCCGCGGCGTCGTCGTCGCGACCGACGCCGGCCAGCACCAGCAGCCCGGGGCGGGGCAGCTCGCCCACCACCTCCCCGTCGACGGAAACACTGGCGGAGGACACCCGGGTGATGACAGCACGCATGGGTGCTGTCTACCACGTTGTCCGGTGAGCGACGGGTAGGGTTGCGGTTCGTGGGAATGATCACTGCGTGGGTGCTCGTGGTGGCCGCCGCCGGGATCGCGGTCGCCGCGCTGGCGTTGGCCGCAACCAAGCTGCTGCGTGGGTTCAAGGGACGAAAGGACTGAGCGTGGAGGGTTTCCAGAACATCGACATCGAGGTGCCGGAGGGCCTCAACCCGGAGCTGGTGGCCCTCGGATGGCTCGTCGGCGTGTGGGAGGGCTCCGGCAACGGCACCGACCACGAGGGCAACGACTTCACCTTCGAGCAGCGCATCGAGTTCACCCACAACGGCGGCGACTACCTGTTCTACGTCTCCCAGGTCTTCGGGATGGGCGAGGACGGGAAGTTCGACCAGCCGCTCGGGATGGAAACCGGTTTCTGGAGGCCGAAACGCGACGCCTCCGTCGAGGTGACGCTCACGAACTCCGACGGCTGGACCGAGGTGCTGGTCGGCAAGATCCAGGTCACCCAGATCAGCCTGCTCACCGATGCCGTCGTGCGCACCGAGGGCGCCGCCGTCAGCCACACCTCCGGGCAGCGGCTCTACGGCAAGGTGGAGGGCGACCTGATGTACGCCCTCGACCGCTCCACCGCTGACCATGAGCTGCGGCCCCACATGTGGGCGCGCCTGGCGAAACAGTGAACGCGATCCTCGTCGAGGACGGCGTGGATGCCGGCCTCGTCTGGCACCACGGCAACCCGGTCGCGGAGGCGCGCGCCATCGAGGCCGGGGACGCGGTGGTGGACCTGCCCAACCGTGACGTCCTGGAGATCACAGGCGCGGACCGGCTCGGCTGGTTGCATTCGCTCACCTCGCAGCACCTCGAATCTCTTGAGCCGGGAAACTCCTTCGAGGCGCTGGTGCTCTCGCCGAACGGGCACATTGAACACGTCCTGGCCGGGGTGGACGACGGGACACGGATGCTGGCCTGGACCGAACCGGGACGCGCCGCCGCGCTGGTGGACTTCTTGGAGTCGATGCGTTTCATGATGCGGGTGGAGGTGCGTCCCCGCGACGATCTGCGCCTGAGCTGGGTCGGCAACGACGTGAAGATACCCGGCGAGTGGACGCACCGCCCCGCGTTGGGGGGTCGCGAGGTGTTCCGTCCCGCGGACGCGCCGCTGTCCGGGGGTAGGCCCGCCGGGACCTGGGCCTTCGACGCGCACCGCATCGCCTCGGGGATGCCGAGGATCTTCGTCGACACCGATGCCCGCACCATTCCCAACGAGATCGGCCTGTTCGGCACCCACCTCGACAAGGGCTGTTACCGCGGCCAGGAAACGGTGGCGCGCGTCCACAACCTGGGCCGCCCGCCCCGCCGGCTGACGCTGCTGCACCTCGACGGCACCGCCGATGTACTGCCAGCTGCTGGATCTGCGCTGGAACTGGACGGCAGACCGGTTGGTTTCGTCGGTTCCTCCGCCCGGCATCACGAACTGGGACCGATCGCCCTGGCTCTCGTGAAACGGGCCACCCCCGTCGACGCCACCCTCACCGTCGACGGGGTAGCGGCCGCGCAGGAAACCCTCGTCGATCCGGAGGTCGGTCTGCACTTCCGCGCCACCCTGCGCTGAACCCCCGGGTCCCGTGCCCGAGAGGCCGGCGTGGCGTTTCGATCCCGCACGAGGTGGAACGGCCGAATGCCCGCTGGTCGGGGCCTCGTGACATGCTGGGACGACGATGCGGGTCAACAGGGTGACACGGGAGGTGGAAGATGGGCGTCGATGTGCTGGTCGTGGGGTCCGTGAACGAGGACGTGGTGGTGTCCGTGGAACGGCTCCCGGACCCCGGGGAGACGCTCCTGGCATCCGGGCTCGCAACCTCGTGCGGGGGGAAGGGGGCAAACCAGGCCGTCGCTGCAGCCCGCGACGGGGTCCGGGTCGCAATGGCCGGCGCCGTCGGTGATGACGACGCGGGGCGCCGTCAGGCTGCGGCCCTCGTTGGCGCGGGCGTGGACACCCGGTGGTTGCGGCGGCTGGCCGGTGTCCCCACCGGCACCGCATTCATCCAGGTCGACGCCCGGGGGGAGAACACCATAGTCGTCGTCCAAGGCGCCAACGCCCGGGTTGCATTCCCGGACGGTGACGTCGAGGCCCGGGTCATCGTGACGCAGAACGAGATATCACCGGTCGTCCAGCGGGAGGCGAGTGAACTTGCCGCCCGTACCGGGGCGTGGCTGGTGATCAACGCCGCCCCCGCGCCCGGGAGCCCGCCATCCTGGTATGGGAACGCGGATCCCCTCGTCGTCAACGAACACGAGGCAGCGCAGCTGGCGGCATCGAACGAGGTCGGCGCCGGGCTGCTCCGCCGACTGCAGGAACGCACCGGGGCCCGGAGCATCGTGATGACCCTCGGGGAGCGCGGAGCTCTCGTCGACGACGGGACCGGGGTGCACGCGATCCCGCCGGTGGTCGTGGAACGGGTCGTCGACACCACTGGCGCGGGGGACACCTTCGTCGGCGTCCTGGCGGCCCGGTTGGCTCGGGGAGAAGGGCTGGTGGCGGCGGCCTCCGCCGCGAACAGGGTCGCCGCGGAGGCCGTCACCTGGCCGGGTGCCCGTCCGCCGGCCGGCTGACCGTGCACATCGGCGGACGGGACGAACGGGTCAGAGGGCGGAGATGGCGCCCTCGTAGTCGGGTTCCTGCTTGATCTCGGGAACCAACTGGCTGTGGATCACGTTACCCTTCTCGTCGAGGACGACGACGGCACGGGCCAGGAGACCTTCGAGGGGGCCGTTGATCATGGTCACCCCGTAGGTCTCACCGAAGGTGGTGCGGAAATCAGAGGCGACCGTCACGTTCTCGATCCCCTCGGCGCCACAGAAACGGGCCTGCGCGAACGGCAGGTCACGGGAGATGCACAGCACCTTGGTGTTCTCCAGCCCGGCGGCGCGCTCGTTGAAGGTGCGCACGCTCGTGGCGCAGATGCCCGTGTCGACGGATGGGAAGATGTTGAGGATCAGCCGGGAGCCGGCGAAATCGGCGAGGGTGATGGGGGACAGGTCGTTGCCCACCAGGGTAAATCCCGGGGCCTTGGTGCCGACGGCGGGCAGCGAGCCCTGGGTGTGGACGGGGGTGCCGTCCAGGGTGATATCAGTCATGCATGAATCATCGCCGATCCCGGCCCCGAATCAAAGGAAACCCGAACGCAGGAGGTGGCGGACGAAGCGACGTGCCAAGCTTGGTGCATGAACCAGAACCTGCGTGAATTCATCGACATGGTGCGCAACGAGGGGTACACCGTCGGTGACGTTCACGGTGAGGACCAGTACCTCATCGACCCGCTCGGTGACGCCGTCGAGACCTGGCGGGACAAGTACCCCTACGACACCCTCCTCGGGCGCGACAGGTACGAGGCGGAGAAGCGCCAGCTGCAGATCGAGCTGTTGAAGTTCCAGTACTCGGCCCAGGACAACGGCACCAAGCACATCATCTTGTTCGAGGGACGTGACGCCGCAGGCAAGGGCGGCGCGATCAAACGTTTCACCGAGCACCTCGACCCGCGAGGGGCGCGGGTCGTGGCGTTGACGAAACCCACGGAGAAGGAACGTGGACAGTGGTACTTCCAGCGCTACATCGAGCACCTCCCGACCGCCGGGGAGATCGTGCTGTTCGACCGTTCCTGGTACAACCGCGCCGGTGTGGAGCGGGTGATGGGTTTCTGCACCGACGAGGAGTACCGCACCTTCATGAAGCAGGCACCGGTCTTCGAACGGATGCTCATCGAGTCCGGGATCACCGTGACGAAGCTGTGGTTCTCCGTCACCCAGCGGGAGCAGCGCACCCGGTTTGCGATCCGGCAGCTCGACCCGGTGCGGCGCTGGAAGCTCTCGCCCATGGACCTCGAGTCCCTCGACCGCTGGGAGGACTACACCCAGGCGAAAACCGCCATGCTGAAGCAGACCGACACCGAGATCGCGCCGTGGTACCGGATCAAGTCCAACGACAAGAAACGCGCCCGGCTCAACGCCATGCGCCTCTTCCTCGATCTCCACGACTACGACGGCAAGGACCCGTCGGTGATCAAACCCACCGACCCGCTGATCGTGCAGCGGGGCCGCAAGAAATGGGCGAAGAAGAACGCTGACGGCGAGATCATCCAGTCCGACGAGAACGAGGACTGACGTGGGGCGCATGACGTCCCGACGCCCACAGTGGGGCGGAGGAAACCGCTCCGGAGCGCGATGAGGTCGGCTCGGCCTTTACCATGATTCACAGGAGGTGGAGATGAGTGAGAACCAGCAGCCCGAAACTGATCAGGACACCTCTCCGCGGTCATTGAGGGAGAGCAACATCGGCCTGATCGTCGTCCTCTTCCTGATCCTGGTGGTGGGCATCGCGTCCGGGATCTGGTGGGTGCTCCGGAACGGCCAGGAGACCGTCGGGCTCGAGGTCACCACATCCGCTCCGCATCCCCAGCCCACCCCGACGCAGGCCACCAGCGGACCGAGCGAATCCTGGGGGCCGGTCCCACCCACGCCGTCGCGGGCGAACAGTAGACAGCCGGTTCCCGCCATGCCGAGGAAATTCGGCGAGTTCGAGGTCAAGGGTGAGGGAAGCGGTGACACCGTCACCTACTGGACGGCGAAAAGGGACAGGTTCTTCATAGTCGGCCACCTGCCGGGTGGTTCCGTCGAGTCATACACCAAGGGCCTGAAGGAGGTGAGGTCCGTCGGGAGGATCACCTGCGGAACCAATGACTTCGGGGGGTATGAGTGCTTCTCCCAGGTACACGGAGGTGTCGGGAGGACGACCATGGGGCCGAGCGGGACGCTGGACGAGTTGGCGGAGATCAGCAGGACCTTCTACGAGGCCTGGAAATGAATCCCTGAACCGGTGCGCGGCCGTTGTGGGATCCCCACGGAGCCGGGCGGGGTTCACGGAAGCTTCGTCATGGCCTCGACGAGCGCCACCAGGGGGCGTAGCCCGTGGTCGTTGATGCGCTGGGAGTTGGCCGACGGGGTGACGCCCTCGAGTCTCGCCGCCGTGGCGTTGTCCAGGCCCGCCCGCAGGTGCACCCAGCTTCTCCGGGAACCCGGGCTGAGGGCCGCCAGTTTGGCGTCTATCACGCGCAGCGTGGGATCCACGAGGGGATTCGCGACGGCGCGGGTGTCTATCAGCGCCGTGCGGGAGGTGCGGTTCCCGGGTTGCCGGGACAGGGCCTCCGCGCGCTCGATGGCCTCGCGGGCCCGCCACCACGCCGGCCCGTCCTGGATTCCGCGTTTCGCGTCTATGACCTGCACGTCCCCGCCTCCCAGCCCGCAGCGCATCTCCGCGATCCCCAGCAGTTCGTCGCGCAGCCGCAGCATCACCGCCACCGCCTGCCCAAGGGTGGCATAGACGCCCTGGATCTCGTCGCCGACGGTCACGCGAAGCGGGTCCAGGGGCGGATGGGCGTCGTTGCAGGTGTCGATGGCCGCCAGCAGGGCCCCGTGGATGCGCGATCGGTTGGAGTTGCGGGACCGTACCACGTCACCCAACAACGCCACGCATTCAGGAAAACCCTTCATGTGGATGATCTTAAGGGATACTCTTCATCACATGTTCCCAGGGGCGCGGTAGCTGCCGTGATTTCGCCAGCGCCAGGATGTGGTCGCGGAACAGCGCGGCTGAGGGCAGCATGCGGCGGCCCGCCGCCCAGCTGAGACCGATCTCCCGGAAGGCATCGTCCTCCGCCAGGGACTGCAGCCGCACCCCGGGGACGTTGCGACCGGGGGCCAGCGCCAGTCCGAGGCCGGCCGCCACGTAGCCGTAGAGCGTCGGCAGGTCGTCAGCCACGAGCCCCATCTCGGGCTCGACCCCGCGGCGGGACAGCAGGGAATCCGTGACGGCCCGCAGCTGCGATGTCTGACGCATCGCGACGAGGCGTTCCCCGCCGAGCCGGGCTATGGGAACCGGGTCTCCGACAGCGGCCAGTGGGTGCCCCTCGGGCAGCAGCAGCCGGATCGGTTCGCGCAGCAACCCTCTCCAGTGGTGGGCCCGGCCGCGGGGTCTGAGCGTGGTCAGTTCCAGGTCCACCTCGGAGCCCATGCCGGTGGCCGGGATGGTCTCGTCGTGCCTGGCGCTCAGGTCCAGCTGCACGTCAGGATGTTCCTTCAGGAATCCGGCGGCCAGCCCGGGGGCCAGCCATTCCCCGAGCGAGTGCGGGAAGACGAGGGCGACCAGCCCCGATTCCGGATCCATCAGCTGGGCCACCTCGGCCAGGCCGTCGTCGAGCTGGTGGAGCATCGCGTCGACGTGGTGTTTGAACGTCGCTCCGGCGTGGGTCAGGCGCAGGGTGCGTCCCTCGCGTCGCAGCAGGGGAGCGCCGACCTCGTCGGAAAGCCTGGCCAGGGCTCGTGAGATCCCGGGTTGGGAGGTCCATTCCAACTCGCTCACCTCGGTGACGGTGGCCCCGTCAGCGACGAGCTGAAACCATCGCAGGACGTTCGTATCCATATTCATAACCTAGCTGCATGAATTCTCTTACAAACAGGTATTGGACGCATGGGATCTCCCGGCGCAGCATTGAGTCATGAGCATCCGTGACTTCCTCAACCGCTTCCTCGATTCCGAGTTCGGTGTCTACCCCGCCACCCGTGGCGCAGTGGTCGTGATGCCGACCCTGACGGCCCGCCCCGTCATCATCCGCACTCCCGACGCCTCCGAGCACGCCGAGGTGAGCTGGCCCGGGCACGACTGGGCCACCGCCCACTGATCTCCCGAATCTCCGTCGGGCCGGACCGCGAGAAGCGGTCCGGCCCGGCTTCGTTTCCGCTACCCACCCCAGCAGGTGCGCACGCCGTACTCGACGTTCTTCGACGTGACGCCCGGTGCGGGTGATCCGGTCACCAGCTCGGTGCCGGTGGCCAGGTAGCCCGACGGTTCCCGTCCCTCTCGGACCTTCGCGACGATCGCCTCGACGCCCTCCCGCGCCATGTTCTGCGGGAACTGCATGGCCGTGGCATCGATGTCGCCGGGGCGCACCGAGTTCTTCATGGCTTCGCAACCACCATCGATGGTGACCACCACGACCTTCGACAGGTCCTTGTCCGCCGACTTCAACGCCGAGACGGCACCTTGCGCGGCGGGTTCATTGACCGCGTAGACCACGTTGATGTCCGGGTTCTTCGTCAGGGCTTCCGTCATGGCCTGCTGTGCCAGGCCCTGGTCGCCCTCGGTGTTGGCCCCGTCCACCACCCAACTCGAGTCGGCCGGGATGTTGAAACCCTCCTGGAACCCGGTGCTCCGGCTCTCACCCGAGGTGATGCCCGGTGCGAGATTCAGCATCATGATCCGCGGGCTCAGACCGAGCTCGTCGATCTTCGCCCTCGCGTACTGCCCGATCAGCTCCCCGGCCCGTCTGTTGTCGGTGCCGAAGTAGGCGTTCGTGGTCTCCTGCGGATCCATGGGGGTGTCGAGGGCGATCACGGTGATGCCCTTGTCCCGGGCGGCCTGGATGTCAGGAGCCAGGGCGGTCGAGTTCGTCGGGGCTATGAGGATGCCGTTGACACCCTTGTCCACCATCTCTTTCAGAGCCTTCCGCTGTGACTCGATGTCGACGTCGCTGCCACCCGTCGCGGTGGTGAGTGTGGCGCCGGCCTTGCGGGCCGAGTCCTCGGCCACCCTGCGCAACGTCACCCAGTACGGGTTGGTCTCCTGTTTCGTGATGAGCCCGATGCTGACCGGCGGCCGGTTGTCCGAGCAGGCTCCCAAGGCTGCGGTGATGACGACGGCCAAGGCGGCCGCCAGCCACGTGGACAGGGCTTTCATGATGCTTCCTTCCCGGTGCGGAGCAGGTCGTAAGCGGCGTAGGCAGCCACAAGTGCCAGGCACACGGCCGGCACGATGAAACCGACCGCCGAACCCGTGACATCCATCACCCGGGCCTGGACCATCGGGATCAGGGCGCCGCCGAGGATGGCCATCACCAGGCCCGCGGAACCGAACTTCGCATCGTCCCCGAGGCCCTTGAGGGCCATGCCGTAGATGGTGGGGAACATCAGCGACAAAGCCGCCGAGATGCACACCACCGCGACCAGGCCGATGATGTTCAGCACAAAGATCGAGGTCAGGCAGCAACCCACCCCGAAGACCGCCATGATGAGCAGCAGCACCGCCGGACGCACGATGCCGAGCACGAAGACCATCACGAAACGGGCCACCAGGAACAACAGCAGGCTGCCCTGCAGCCACCAGCCGGCGGCCTCGGGTGAGGTGCCGACCACGTCCTGGGCGTAGATGATGGTGTAGGTCCAGGTGCAGGTCTGGGCGGCCACATTGAAGAACTGCGCGGCCACGCCGTAGCGGTACAGCTTGTTGCCCCACAGGCGCCCGAACCGCCCGTGTCCGCCCTCGGGGGTGGGTTCCTGCGGGGGCAGGGGAAGCCTGCGGAACGCGATCAGCAACCAGATGATCACGAGCGCCGTCGCGATCCCGAGGTAGGGGCCGAGCACCAGGCCGAGATCGGCCTGCTGGGCGGCGAGGGCCTCCTCCTCGCTCATGATCGACTTCGCGGTCTCGGGGGTCAGGTGGGGCAGGATCAGCACCGCGCCCATCAGCACCCCCAGGTTGGCGCCGATCGGATTGAAGGCCTGCGCCAGGTTCAGTCGCCGGGTGGACGTCGCCTCGTCGCCCATCGCGATCACCAGAGGATTCGCCGAGGTCTCGAGGATGGACAACCCGGCAGCCAGGGTGAACAGCGCCACCAGGAACATGGCGTAGGTGAGGGTCTTGGCGGCTGGGATGAACAGGAAACCGCCGGCTGCCGCCAGGCCGAGACCGGTGAGCAGACCGGCCTTGAAACCGAATCGCTGGTTGATCATCGCGGCTGGGATGGCCAGCAGGAAGTAGGCGCCGTAATAGGCGAACTGAACCAGCGACGACTCAAGGTTGGTCATGGTGAAGATGCTTCGGAACACGCCCACCAACACATCGGTCAGGTTGGCTGCCGTGCCCCAGGCGGCGAAGCACAGCAGGAGCAGCAGGAACGGGACACGCAACTCCTTCGCTACCAGCGCGGGACGTTGCTGGGGTGACGGGGCGGCCATATGACCTCCTGTTTCCGGGCGTCTTCGTCCTCTAGGGTTCCGCCAGTCTAACTCCGGAACGAGGCGATTTCCCATGATCCGAAAGAAATTCGCGCAGCGAATGCCGGTGGGGGATGGGAGGCTGGTGTCATGGAGACGTACACGTGGGCCGGTGCGGTGGCGCTGGGATTCCTGCTGGCGACGCTGGCGGGCACGCCGGTGGTGCGTGGGCTGTTCCGGTTCGTGGACTGGCAGGCACGACGTGAGGCCCTGCGACGCGAGGCGGCAGAGGCGGGGGAGGGCGGCCCGGAGCTGATAGATCTCAGACTGGTCAGGGCCGGGAAGGAACTACCTGGGGGGCGGTGGCTCGGGTTGCTCGAGCGCGCGGCAACCTACGCCTGCATGGTCGCGGGATTCCCCGCCGGGATCGCGGTGGTGATGGCGGTCAAGGGGTTCGGCCGCTACCCGGAGCTGCGCACCCCCGATGCCGCCAAGGGCGAACGGTTCATCATAGGAACCCTCGCCAGCCTGCTGTGGGCGGCCCTGTGGGCTGGTGTGGTGCTGCTGCTTCGTTGTTTCCTCGGAGCCGGTTGAACCGCTCCGTCCGCGTGAAGGGCCGCGATCCAGCCCTGCCCGGAAGCTTCGTGAACGCCCTTTCCCGTGGCGTGAATTGCCACGGGAACCGGACCGGGCAAGACCTTTCCGCCGGCCGGTTCTGAAGATGCTCGACGCTCTTGTGGGAACCGCGTAGGTGAAGGAATCCCTGCGGGCAAACGTCTTGGGCGGCGTGGGGATTTCTTTTACCAATGGTGTTTGGAAACGCCACTTCTGGTGGTACTCCCGATCGGGCGGGTGATGTACTCTTCGGGCTGTTCATCATGAGGGGGAGGAACCAATGCCGGAAATCATCGTCGGCGCCCACGCGGCAATGCCACTCGAAAGGGAAGATCAGGAAAGTTTCTACGCGGGGCTGGCGGAACGAAACTTGGCCACTGCCCTTGAGATTCCTTTCTCCGATTCCATTCATGAGGACCCGGACTGGTTCGTGTCCCAGGTGCGCGGCCGGTTCTACCGTGGCGTCGTCACGGCTCTTCCCGGCACTATGAAACGGCTCGCGGAGGAACCCGCCTTCGGATTGGCATCCACCGACGACGGGGGGCGGCGGGCGGCGGTCGAATGGGTCACCGGAGTGCGTCGCGCCGCTGAGGAACTGAACCAGCAAACCGGGGAGGAAACCGTTTCTTTCGTTCACATCCATTCGGCCCCGGGAGTCAGAGCATCGGCCGAGGCCTTTCAACGTTCCCTGGCAGATCTGGAGGCTGATGACGGATTCCGGGCGGAGGTCGTGATCGAGCACTGTGACGCCTATTCGCCGATCTTTCCCGGGGACAAACGATTCCTCAGCCTCATCACAGAACTTGCCGTCGCGGACGAATGTGGATTCGCGGTCAACTGGGGCAGTTCCGCCCTTGAATGGCAGAACCCCAACCGCCCGCGCCAGCACGTCGAGATCCTCGCCGAGGCCGGGCGGCTTCGAGGCCTGATCTTCTCCGGGGTCGCGGCCGTCGACACCCGCTGGGGGAGGGCGTGGGCCGACCTCCAACTGCCCCTGTCCGTCGACGAACCCAGCTCGCTGATGACTCCGCAACGCGTGACCGAGTGCCTGAGTCTCGCGGGCGACCGGGTCGCTTACCTGGGAGCGAGGGTCAAGGCCCCGGCCGCCGCCGACGTCGAGGCTCGGCTCAAGGTTGTGGCCTCCGTGGTCGACCTGCTGAGATCCCGGGACTGACGGCAGCCCGGTTCATCTCAGAGTATCTCGAGGGTGGCGGGGTCGGGGCCGATGCGGTTGCCTGCGTTGAGCGCGTCGATGGCCGCCCGGTCCTCCGCCGACAGTTTCATCCCGAGGGTTGCGAAGTTCGAGTCGATCCGTTCGGGGGCCTGCGACTTCGGGATCACGACGAAACCGCGGTCCAGGTGCCAGCGGATGACGACCTGCGCCGGGGTGGCGCCGAGCCGTTCGGCGATGCGGACGACGACGGGATGCTCCAGATCGGTGGCCTGCCCCAGCGGCGACCAGCTCTCCACGATGACCCGCAGGTCCGAGCAGTGGTTGATCAGGTCGTCGGGTTGGAAGGTGGGGTGCAGTTCGATCTGGTTCACGACCGGGGTGATTCCGGTCTCGTCGACGATGGTGTCGAGATGCTCCGGCAGGAAGTTGCACACCCCGATGGAGCGGACCAGGCCTTCGGAACGGAAGTTGATGAGCTGCTCCCAGCTTTCCACATAGGTGCCGCGCGCAGGGCAGGGCCAGTGGATCAGGTACAGGTCGACGTGGTCGAGGCCGAGTTTCTCGAGGCTCTTCTCCAGGGCAGGCCGGGCCGAGTCGCGGCCCTGGGCCTCGTTCCACAGTTTCGTGGTGACGAAGATCTCGTTGCGCGGCAGAGAGGACGCGGCGATCGCACGTCCCACCCCCAGCTCGTTGCGGTAGATCGCGGCGGTGTCGATGTGCCTGTATCCCGTCTCCAGGGCGTGGCTGACGGCGGCGGTGGCCTCGTCGTCGGTCATCTGCCAGACTCCCAGGCCGAGCTGGGGGATGGACTGGCCGTCGTTCAGTGTGATGAGCGGAGTGCTTGTCATGGTCCCCATTGAACACCCTGATGGAAGGGAGCATCACCATCCCCGGCGAAGGGTGAGAGAATGTCCCCCATGCAATCGCTGCCTGCCCTGCTCGATGCCCGTCTGCGCGCCGTCACGGGGGTGGATCCGGAAATGCGGCCGGCCACGAAACCCCAGTTCGGGCACTTCCAGTCCAACGTGGCGCTGCGCCTCGCCAAGGAGCAGAAACGACCCCCCAGGGAGGTCGCGGCGGACATCGTCGCACGGCTTGACGTTTCCGACCTGTGCGAACCCCTGGAGATTGCAGGGCCGGGTTTCATCAACTTCCGGATCCGCGCCGACGTGCTGGCGCAGACCGCCACCGCCGTGCTGGAGGACCCTCACCACGGGTTGAGCCGCACCTCGCACCCGCAGCGGGTCGTCATCGACTACTCGGCGCCCAACGTCGCCAAACAGATGCACGTCGGACACCTGCGCACCACCATCATCGGCGACTGCTTCAACCGCATCCTCACCGCCCTGGGGCACGAGGTGATCCCGCAGAACCACATCGGTGACTGGGGCACCCAGTTCGGGATGCTGGTCGAACACATCCTCGAGGCAGGAATCGACGTCACCGCACTCGACCTCGCCGGCGCGGAGCAGCTCTACAAGGACTCCAAGAAACACTTCGACGACGACCCCGGCTTCGCCACCCGCGCCCGCGCGCGCGTGGTGAAGCTGCAGGGTGGCGACGAGGAGACCCTGGCGATCTGGCGGCAGCTGATTGCGGTGTCCCTCGCTGGTTTCAACGCCGCCTATCGACGCCTCGGGGTGCTGCTGACCGACGCCGACCTGGCGGGCGAGTCGACCTACAACGATGCCCTGCCGGAGGTGGCGGCTGACCTGGCCGAGCGCGGCATCGCCGTCGTCGACGACGGGGCGCTGGTGCTGTGGGTCGAGGGCTTCGACGCGCCTTTGATCATCCGCAAGTCGGACGGCGGTTACGGCTACGACACCACCGACATGGCCGCCATCCGGCACCGGGTGCGCGAGCTGAAGGCCGACCGGATCATCTACGTCACCGACGTGCGCCAGTCGCAGCACTTCCAGGAACTCTTCGAGGCCTCCCGGAAGGCCGGCTACCTGCCCGACGATGTCGAGGCTCAGCACGTCGGATACGGCATGGTGCTCGGCCCCGATTCGCGCCCGTTCAAGACCCGCGACGGCGGGACGGTGTCGTTGACGAGCCTGCTCGATCTGGCGGAGCAAGAGGCCTCACCCGGGATCGCCCTGGCGGCCATCAAGTACGCCGACCTGTCGGGCGCGATCCACAAGGACTACGTCTTCGACGCCGAACGGATGGTGCAGACCACCGGCGACACCGGGCCTTACCTGCAGTATGCGCACGCCAGGATCTGCCAGATCCTGCGCAGGGCCGAGGCCGAGAACATCGGCTGGGGGGCGGTCGTGGTGCTGGAGGACCCGGCCGAGCAGACCCTCGCGCTGGTGCTGAGCCGTTTCGGCGAGGTCGTCGACGAGGTGGCGCGGGCCCTCACCCCCCACAAGCTGTGCGGATACCTCTACGAACTGGCCGGGGCCTTCTCGGCCTTCTACGAGGCCTGTCCGGTGCTGCGTTCCGAAGGGGAGGTACGTTCCTCGCGCCTGGCGCTCGCGGCCGCCACCCGTGAGGTCCTCGCCCAGGGTCTCCACCTCCTCGGCATCGAGGCACCCGACCGTATGTGAGGTTCCTTCTTGAAGCTGGTCGAGCCGGCCTGCTTTTCTCCGACTGTTGGCCGTGCTGGATCGGTCCCTCGGCCCGGTTCTACGGGGCGGATCCTACCGTGGTCCTACTCGGCTCGGAGTCGTCGGATCGGTAAGCGTTCCCGATTGGTCGCCGGGACCCGGTTTTTCGGGGTTCTGTGGGCCAAGACTCAGGTTGTAGAAAACAATTCACGAGTCCTTTGTGGCCGCTGACTCGGTAGTTGTCGCGGTGCTAGGCTCCCAGCCAGATCGCGAGCGATTCCGACCGCGGGGACAACCGGGTCAGTGGGTCCGACGGGAAATCACACGGCTGTGTGCCGAGGGGTTGATTCCCGAGGAAATCCGGCGTTCCGCATCCGACCATTCGTCGTGAAGGAAACGTTCGTGGATCTGGAATCTGTTGGTGCCGACCTGTGCGGCTGATGAGGGTTGCGTGAACCAGGACGTTCTGGTTGCGCAAACCGGGAGTGAGCGAGAGAGAAACGAATATGCGGGCCCTGACCTGTGCGTGGCGCTTCGTGGTGCGCAAAAAACTGAAGACGTTGATAATGTTCGGCATTCTGCTGTGTTTGTCGACGGTCATGCTGAGCATGGTTGCGGTGAAAGGCTCGACGGACGCGGCGGCGTCGCAGGTCGGTCAGCAGCTGAAGGCCGGTTTCACCCTTGAGAACAACCGGAAGAACAATCCCGGCACCCCCCGGGGTGGTGGTGTCGTCAAGGAAGCCGACATCGATGCCGTCAAGGGCGTGCCCGGGGTGAGCGATCACCTCCGTCGCATGTCACTGACAGCCGACCTGGTGGGGGCGAATCCACTGAAACTGCCAAATTCCCAGCGTGACTACGATGCCCAGAAGGAAAAGCTCTTCGGGAACCTGGTGGGCGGCTACGGGGAGAACAACACCGAACTGGACGTGAATTTCCGTTCCGGAGGTCTGAAACTGAGCCAGGGGCGCCACGTCAACGAGTCCGATGTCAACAAGGCGATCATTCACGAGGATCTCGCCAAGGCGAACGGCCTGAAGGTCGGCGACAAACTCAAGCTGAAGGCGAACCCTGAGGACGCCGACAACGTGAACAAATCCACCGAGGAGGTGGAGGTCGAGATCGTCGGGTTGTTCTCGGGCGAGAACATCAAACCCGCCCGGACGCGCGTCGAGCTGGTGCAGAACTCCATCTACACCGACGTGACCACCACGAAACAGCTCGCCAAGTTCGAGAAGGGCAAGGAGATCTACACGGATGCCACCTTCTTCGTGGAATCCGCCGGCAAGCTCGACGACGTGATGAAGCAGGCCGGTCAGCTGGGGATCGACTGGAAGAACTTCCAGCTCTCCAAGACCAACCAGATCCTCGCGGGGGTCACGGGCACGGTGCAGAGCATCTACAAACTCGTCGACACGATGGTCGTGGCCACGGTCATCTTCGGCGTGGTGGTGATCTCCCTGGTGCTGTGGCTGTGGGCCAGGGAGAGACGACGCGAAACCGGCATCCTGCTGGCGGTGGGCGCGTCGAAACCCGGGATCGTGACCCAACACATCCTGGAGCTCGTGCTGATAGCGATTCCGGCCTTCGGAGCGGCGTGGTTCGCGGCCCAGGGCGCAGCCCAGTTCATCGGCAACCAGCTGGTCTCCCAGGCCGCGAAGTCAACGTCGAAGGACATGGCTTCGCAGCTCGGCGGCGGCCTCGGTGCCGACAACGAATCGGCCTTGTCCGGCAAGACCCTCGACCACGTCCAGGTGATGCTGGATACCGGACAGTGGGCGCTGGTGTGCGGAATTTCTTTGGCTCTGGTGTGTGTCGCAGTCCTGATCGCCTCCATCCCGACGCTGCGCGCCAGGCCCAAGGCCCTGCTCACCCAGCTGTCCTGAGGTGTCGGCGATGTCGTTGTTGAAACGCGCCTGGCTGTCGGTCAGCAGGCGAATCGGGAAGAGCGTGGTGCTGCTGCTCATCATGACCGTGATCTTCACCGCTCTGGTGGCGGAGGCCAGCGTCCGCGGCTCCATGCAGGCCCTCCGGGAAAGCGTCAGCCGTGGGGTGCCCGCCGGGTTCGTGGTCCGTCCCGGCGCCGGGGAACTGAGCCTCGCCGATGCGCAATCTGTCAGCGGGGTGCAAGGGGTCACCGGCCACAACTACGTGCGCGGTCTCACCGCCACGCCATCGGACCTCAAGCTCGTCGAGATGCCCGCCAGCGGTGTGGAGTTCTCCGGTGACGTGGCGCCCGAGGCGGGTGTCACGGGGGTTACTCGCAGTGACCTGATCCACGGTTTCGCAGCCAAGCAGTACACCCTCGTCGAGGGACGCCACATCGCTGACGGCGACCATGAATCGGCGATCATCCACCAGGAACTGGCGGCGAAGAACGGCCTGAAGGTGGGGGACCGGGTCACGCTGAACCGCGACGGAAAATCCGTGACCGTGACCATCGTCGGCCTGTTCACCGGGGCCAGCGGGAAGGCATCGCTGCCCTCGGAGATGGCGGAGAACACCTTCTACACCGACCTGGCCTCCAGCGGGGAACTCGCCGCCGGGCAGGGACTCACCGAGGCCCAGTACCTGGTCGCGAGCGCCGACGAGCTGGGCGCGACGATCGCCCGGGCCAAAGGACTGTCACTGCCCTGGGATGGCCTTCAGGTGGAGGACAACGCCAAAACCTTCGCGGGGGTGCTCTCCGGGATCGCCACCGTCGAGGGGTTGCTCAACCTGATGCTGGCGGGGGTGAGCCTCGCGAGCGTCGCGATCCTGGTGTTCGTGCTGGTGTTCTGGGTGCGGGGACGGGTCCACGAGATCGGGATCCTGCTGTCGGTGGGCACGTCCAAGAAAAGACTGCTCGCGCAGTTCCTGATCGAGTTGACCATGGTCGCGCTCGCTGCGGGTGGCTTGGCGGCCCTCGCCTCCAGCCAGGTTTCCCGCATGCTCGGCGACTTCGTCATCGGGCAGGCCGCGGGGACGGACGACAGCCAGCCCGGCGTCAACGTCCCACCCCCCAGTTTCGCCGCCGCCTCGGCGTTCGACCTCGGACGCGCCTGGCTGCTCGGCTACGCCGTCGTCCTGGTGTCGGCGGTGGTCGCAATGATCCCGATGCTGCGGCTCAAGCCGAAGCAGATTCTCTCCAAGATGAGTTAGGAAATCACAGATGAGCGTTCTTGCGCTGGAAAAGGTCAACTACGCCTACGAAAAGATGGCACGAAAACTTCTCGAAAACGTCACCATCGAATTCGAGGAGGGCAAATTCTACGCGATTCTCGGTGGCTCCGGGGCGGGCAAGTCGACGCTGCTCGGGTTGCTCGCGGGGCTGGACGTTCCCACCAGCGGGAAGATTCTCTGCAACGGGAAGGACATTTCCGAAGAAGGACTTCCAAAACACCGCAAACGCAACGTGTCGCTGGTGTTCCAGAACTATAATCTGATCGACTACCTGACTCCCTTGGAGAACCTCCGCCTGGTGAATCACCGAGCGGATGCCGGGGTGTTGGAGAAGATGGGACTGGAGAAGGAGGAGATCAACCGCAACGTCATGAAACTCTCGGGCGGTCAGCAGCAGCGGGTCGCGATCGGCAGGGCCCTGGTTTCCGATGCTCCCGTGATCCTCGCCGACGAACCGACGGGAAACCTCGATGAGGACACCGCCCGCGACATCATCGACATCCTCAAAACCGCCGCACACGACGAAGAAAAATGCGTCATCGTCGTCACGCACAGCAAACAGGTGGCCAAAGCTGCCGACGTCGTCCTGCGGCTCAGAAACCGGAAACTCGTGGCCTGACAGTGGATTCGCGAATGGTCCTGGGCATCGTCCGACCGCGGAAACTTCCCACATCCTCGGTTCTGGTGCCCTTGTGCAGGACCGCGAGTCGGGGAATCCCGCCGAGATGAGCGGTGCCCCCATCCGGAAGCGGCTGGGATTCGATCTGCCCGGATCCCAGCCGCCCCATTTCCTCGCGTTTCCGCGAGGCCTATTGGAGGGATAGCGGGGTCACGGCCCCGGAAATCACCTTCGCCGTGCCCGTGCAGCCCAGCACGAGCTCTTGGGCCCGGGGGTCGTTGAACACCAGGAACGACCCCACCGGGGCGCCGTCGTCGACGAAGACCTCCACGCTGGACTGGTCGACGTAAACGTGCAGCCGCACCTTCCCGTCGACGGGGTGGTAGGCGACCTCGCGTCGCAGGGCGAACTGCGCCGTCCCACCGTCGCGTCCCGGCACCGCGGCCAGGCCACCGGCGGTGCGGTCGAGGTAGAAGATGCCCTCGGCGGGCACCACCCCCACCCGTACCTCCTGGAGTGTGCCGTCGACCTGGCCGCGGCACAGGCCCAGCCAGGCGTCGCTGGCCCCGGAGACATCCAACGTCAGGTCCAGCTCGACGACACGGCCCGTGCCCAGCGCGGTCGTTGTGTTCGTGGCGGACAGCCCACTGATGTCCGTGGTCTGGCCCCGCAGTGCATCCAGCTCTTTCACCGGTTGTTGCAGCAGGACTCGGACCCCGTCCCGGGTGGTCAGCGTCAACTCGCGAGGGATGCTCATCTGGTTCTTCCAACCCTCGGTGGGCATCGAGTAGGGGTAGGCCCAGTTGCCCATCCACCCCAGCCAGATGCGGCGTCCCTCGACCTTCTCGAATGTCTGGGCCGCGTAGAAGTCCTGGCCGGCGTCGGTGAAACGGGTCCGGTCGTCCTCGGGGAAGAAGGTGGAGCCGTCGAAGTCACCGATGAAGTACTGGGCGGTCGAACCGCGGGTTTCGATGTTGTCGCCGATCGAGGTCGTCAGCACCCAGCGGGTCTGGCCGGTGGAGACGTCATCGAGGGGGAACAGATCGGGACATTCCCACACCGCGGCGTGGGAGCCCCTGCCTTCCCCGAAGTCGCTGGCGTGGGTCCAGGACCGCAGGTCACCGGAGCGGTACACGGCGATGCGGTCGCCGAGTGAAACCACCATCACCCACGACTTGGTGGGCTCGTGCCAGAAGACCTTCGGGTCGCGGAAGTCCTTGCGGCCCTCGTTGGGTAGGACGGGGTTGCCGTCGTAGCGTTTCCAGGAGCGGCCGCGGTCGGTGCTGTACGCCAAGGACTGCGCCTCCCCGCCCTCGGTGGAGGTGTAGACCGCGACCATTCCGCCGTCCGGAACCAACCCGGAGGTGTTGGCGCCGTCGTCGACGCAGCTGCCGGACATCGCCAGACCGAGAGCGTCGTGTGTGAGGGCGGTGCCCAACCGTTCCCAGTGCACCATGTCGGGGCTGACGGCGTGCGCCCAGGTGCCGTCCTGCTGATGGAACAGGTGGTACTCGCCTTGGTAGAGGATCAGGCCATTGGGATCGGCCAGGTTCCCGCTGGCGGGGGTGTAGTGGTACACGGGCCGGAACGGGTCCCCCGGAGTGTCCGGGGCACCGGTAATCCGGGATGCCGGGGTGGATGAAAGCGGACCGGAAGCGGTGGGGGTGGAGGATGGAAGGGAGGCCGTGGCATCGTCCCGACCGCGGGCGCCCAGAACCACTGCCCCGGCTGTTGTGCCGATACCGAACAGCAAGGCGCGGCGACCGTACTTTCCGCTGACCATGCATCAATTTCTACCCCATCGCCGGTTCAACCAGTCTTCGATGAAGAAGCGGCCCGTGGTGAAACCGTGACGCGGAGCGGGGCGTTTCTCAGGTGGCGAGTTGCCGTAGGGTCGACAGGACGGAGGCACCGTAGCCGCCGCCGAACAGGATGGCGTGCACCAGCAGTGGGGTCAGTTGGTGCCAGGGAATTCTCTCCTGCCAGCCGTCGGCCAGTGGGTGGATTTCGTTGTATGCGGCGAACGCCTCCGCGCCGAAGCCACCGAACAGCGCCATCATCGCCAGGTCGAACTCGCGGTGTGCGTAGTGTGCGGCCGGGTCGATCAGCCAGTTGACGCCCGTGACGTCCACCAGGCGGTTGCCCGCCCAGAGGTCGCCGTGGACCAGCGACGGGGGTTCGGGCGGGCCGCACAACTCGTCGACGCGGGGGGAGAGGACATCGAGCAGCCGCAGGGCCTCGGCAGGCACCCGTTTCTCCGCGACGGCCCGCCGGGCGAGCGGCAGCACCCGGCGTTCCAGGTGGAACTCGGACCACGACGAAGCCGGGGTCAGATCCACCTCGACGGAACCCAGATACCCCGACGTGTCGCCGTCGAGGCCACCGAAGTGGGGCGCGGGAAGGTTGTGCAACCGGGCCAGGCCGATGCCCAGAGCCGATTCGGTGGCGGGGCCGCGACCGCCCTCATCGATCCATTCGAGTACCAACCCGCGGGGTGATGCGGCAAGCACCTCGGGAACCCGCAGCTCCGGCGGTGCGGCCTCCCGCAGAGCCCGCAGGCCGCGCGCCTCGCGTTCGAACAGCATCCGGGTGGGGGAGGGGTGCGTCTTCAGGAACAGCGGCCCGGAGGGGGTGTCGAGCCGGTAGGCCCGCGCGATGTCCCCGCCACGGACCGAGGTGACGCGGATCACGTCGAGGTCGGCGATCAGCTCTTCGGGTAGCGACATACCATCCAAACTATCCGGTGCAGATCCATGAGCTCCGGGAAAACGAGCTGGGTGAGCCAGCACGTGAGCGTCAGCGAACGGCTGAGTCGAAACCATCTGGCGGATGAGGAGCAGGACCGATCATGGGTCCTGGGAGATCCGGCGCGACTTCCTGCCTGTTCCCATCCTTGCGACTTCTTGGTGGTCGGCGTGAAAGGATGGGGAGCATCATCATGACATCGCACCAACTCAACCGCCGGTTGTCGGCTTTCATGCCCTTCGTCGTCCCGCTGGCTATCGTCGTGGCGGTGGTCTTTCCCGGGCAGTTCGGGGTCCTGTTGCCCGCTATCGCTCCGGTTTTCTTCGTCATCGTTTTTGCCGGTTCCTCGACCCTGCGGGTCAGGAGCATCGTCGAGACGCTGCGTCATCCACTGCCGCTGCTCCTGATCCTCGGGATCCTTCACGTCGTGATGCCGGTCGTCGCGTGGGCGGTGGCCCGGCTGGGGTTCGCGGGCAGCCCCGACATCGCAGCGGGCATGGTCCTGGAGTTCCTCGTGCCGACGGCGAGCGCGGGTTTCGCGTGGATTGCGATCTGCGGCGGCAATCTGACGCTCGGACTTGTCGCCGTGTTCGTGGATGCGGTGCTGACTCCCGTCCTGCTGCCTTTCGGGGTGGAACTCCTGACCGGTGCCCACGTCTCCGTGGATTCCGGGGAGCTGATGCGCAGCATGGTGGTGATGGTGCTGGCGCCGTCGGTGTTGGCGGTCGCATTCAACGAGGCGACGGGTGGCAGGGTGAGTGGCAGGATCATTCCGTGGCTGCAGATGGTGGTGAAGTGCGGGATCGTCGTGGTGATCCTGGCTTCCTCCACACGTATCGCGCCGATCGTGTGGACCCTTGATCCGATGCTCCTGGTGATCACCGGTGTCATGTTCCTGATCTCCTTGGCCGGTTACGGGTTCGGTTGGCTGGCGGCACGCCTGACGGGGCAGGGCAGGGCGGTCACGGTGGCGATGATCTACGGGTCGGGGATGCGCAACATCAACGCCGGCGCGGTGATCGCCGCGGCCTTCTTTCCAGCGGGGACGATGTTTCCTGTCATCATCTCCACCCTGTTCCAACAGGTCACGGCGGCGCTGATCTCCTTGGCGATCCAGCGACGCCTACCCGAGACCACCCCCGGCGACGACTGAGAGGTCATGGGCAAATCCCCGATCCGCAACATTGCCGAAGGGTTCGGAACCACCCATGAAGTTCCTGCACCAGCCCAACATTCATTCGTGGGGGATGCCGAGTTCGGGGATCGCAAGATCCATGTCTCCGGGGATGTGCTCCTCACCGTGGGGGGTTTCCCGCCAGACGGGGTATCGCCAGGCCATGTAACACAGCTGTTGGGGGGGTGGTGATTCCTGCGACGTCCCGGAGGCGGGTGATGCAGGCTGCAACAACCTCGAGGATGATGTGGCTGGGGGTGGGCCACGGATACTCACGCCGCCACACGAGTCCTTCCTTCGCGACCGCGAAACCAGCTTGTGTGAAGAAGGAACGCTGTTCAGGTGTGAAGGTGGTGGAGGCTCCTCGGTCTCCCTTGACGTTCTCTGCGGAGAACTCGGCTTGGATTCCGTCGACGCCGTTGAGGGATCCCAAACCAGCGAACTGGATGAACGGAATCTCACCTCCTGCTAGTTTGATGGTGATCATCTCTCGTTCTTCAAGGTCGAGAAGCGCGGATGTCAGGGCTGACTCGAAATCTTCCCAAGTCTTGGATACTGTCATGTCCAATTTCTCGCTTTCATGCGGGGGTAGATGGTTTTCGGGAATCCAACGCTCACCTATTAAGCCTCATTTACAGTAATTCTCAAGAGCGTTCTGAGCGGGGGTTTCGCCGGTCGGCACGCTGCCCGTGGATGAACCTTGTCGGGTCGGCTGTTTCGTCGATGGGCATGGGAAGCTTCGAGAAGGCCCTATGGGCGACCCGCGACCCGCAGTCGCCAATAACGGAATCGAATTCTTGAGCAGCTTCATTCTTATCTCTGCTAAAGCTTCATTCTGGCTCTTCACATTCGAGGGTGTAGGGCTGGTCTGAAGCCGCTGGTCTCGAGGAGTGTTCGGGTGATGTGGTGGGTGGGGTTGTGGAAGCCGAGTGCGGAGCCTCGGAGGTGTTCTAGGCGGCCGTTGAGTGCTTTGGTGGGGCCGTTGCTGGTGCCGGGGTGGTCGAAGAACACGAAGATCTGCGCGGCGGCGATTCGGGGTTCGTCCGAGGGTAGCGACCTCGATCAGGCAGGCCGGGACAGCATGGGTGAGTTTGGCGTTCAGGGACTCCATCCGGGTCTTGCTCGTGGTGGGGTCGGACTCGTGGTAGGCGGCGATCATCTGCTGGTAGATGTGCCAGGTGGCCTCGACCTCGACATGGTCATCGCCGGCGAACAACGCGTCTTGGATGCGGCGCCGGCATTGGTCCAGGGCGTTTCCGGCAAGGCGGACGACGTGGAACGGGTCCGTCACCGCTGTCGCGGTCGGGAGTTCCTCGCTGGCGGCGGTCTTGGACCCGGCGAACCCGTCCATCGCGACCACCTCCACCCCATCGCGCCACGCCTTGGGGCGCTGCGCCATCCACGCCTTGAACGCGGCTCAGCCGCCCGGCTCGTGTCCTGACGCCACACGTGGCCACAACCGCCACACCGGTAGCGGCGCACGGACACCAACAGCGTCGTCGGCCGCCACCCGAACGGGACATGAACCAGCCGCCGGATGACCGTGTCCCGCGCCACCCCCTGACAGCCACACCGATGACACCACTCGTCCGGATCGACCACCCGACAGACCAGGCTTGCCTGACCGGGTTCCACCCGCTGCGCCACGACCTCCAGTCCCAACTCGTCCAGGCGTGTGAACGTGGTCAGATCAGGACGAACGAAGGTCCCGTGCACCATGTCGAGGTCTTCCCACAGGGCTGTGTGAGAACTCCCAATCATCGGAAGACCTCGACCCTCACCCCAGGACCGCCACACCAGCCACGCTCACACCCGACCTACACCCTGCTTTGTGATGAGCCAGCAAACCTGTTTTTCGTTGCTGTTCATGAAGTGTGTGGTAGTTGAGTCGGTTATCGTTCGATTCCTTTGTTGTGGGTGGTTCGGGTTCGGGTTTGGTTGAGGTGTGGGTGTGGTTTGTTTGTCGTGTTGGGGTTTGTGGGGTTTGTGGG
>ERZ772977.333-NODE-333-length-35187-cov-3.452750_pt1 | contig 35187 bp, 28 predicted proteins | sample MGYA00511131_ERZ772977 | MGnify/ENA primary metagenome ERZ772977 (study PRJEB29015, sample SAMEA2737935) | human oral metagenome | biome: human oral; feature: human-associated habitat; material: dental | place: China | collected 2151 ...
TCGTCAGTCAAGAATTGGTAGGTCAAACAGGTCGAAGTGACTCAAAGAACACTTCTTCCTCTTCCTCAAGGGCTTTCAATTCAATTCATAAGTGAATTGTGCTAAAATTTATGATGTCTAACTATTTACTAACTTTAAGATGAGGTGACCTTATGTCAGAAGAAACATTACGCACGCGTGAACAACAACCTGAAGCCTTTACCTGGGACCTGACTTCGCTCTATGCGGACGCAGAACAATGGCAGGCTGAGTATGACAAGGCAGAAGCCATGGTGGCAGACTTAGCATCATTCAAAGGCACCCTGAATCAAGGTGGCGCCCACTTAGTGACTGTTATTGAGGCTATTCAAGCGGCTTGCTTAGTGGTTGAGCGTCTCTACGCCTATGCCCACCTAACCTATGATCAAGATTCAACCAATAGTGCCTCTCAAGTTCTCAATGCTCGAGCTATGCAGTTATACAGTAAGTTGGCAGAAGCCATTGCCTTCTTCGACCCTGAACTTTTGAGCTTGCCATCCGAAACGCTGGAAGCTTACTTCCAAGAAACACCTGAATTAGATTTCTACCGTCAGTACTTGGATGATATTACCCGTGGGCGTGCCCACACCTTGTCGGCTTCCGAGGAGACCCTCTTAGCGCAACTAGGTGAGATTTTCAGCAGCTCTTATTCTACTTTCTCCTTGTTGGACAATGCTGACTTTGTCTTCCCAACCATTGAAGGGCCGGAAGGGCAAGCGGTACAATTAACACACGGGACCTATGGTCGTCTCTTGGAAAGCACTGACCGCCGTGTGCGCCGCGATACTTTCCAACAGTACTATACTGTCTACAACCAGTTCAAGAACACTCTGGCCAATGTCTTATCTACCAATATTAAGACTGACAACTACAGGGCCAAAGTTCGTCACTATCCATCTGCACGGGCAGCAGCCCTCTTCCGCAATAATGTACCGGAATCCGTTTATGATACCTTGCTAGAGACGGTGGGCGATCACTTGGGCTTACTCCACCGTTATACCGCTTTGCGTAAGGATCTCTTAGGTCTAGATTCGCTAGAAATGTATGACCTCTATACGCCGCTTCTTGGGGATGCCCCAATCAAGTTCAGCCAAGCGGAAGCGCGGGATATCGTGATGGAAGCTCTGGCGCCAATGGGACCAGATTATTTGGAAATCATGGCTAAGGCCTTTGACGAACGCTGGATTGACTGGTATGAGAACAAGGGCAAACGCTCAGGCGCCTACTCTGGCGGGATGTATGACAGCAAGCCTTATGTCTTACTCAACTGGCAAGACAATATTAATTGGCTCTTCACCTTAGTTCATGAGTTGGGTCACAGTGCGCATTCTTACTTGTCTCGCACTAACCAACCTTATGTTTACAGTGATTATTCGATTTTCTTGGCTGAGATTGCCTCAACTACTAATGAAAATCTTTTGACGGACTACCTCTTGAAGAAATATCAAGATCCGCAAATCCGTCTCTATGTCCTCAACCACTTCTTAGATGGGGTTAAGGGAACTGTCTTCCGTCAAACCCAATTTGCGGAATTCGAGCACTTCATGCACCAAGCAGATGCAGAAGGAACCCCATTAACTCACGAATTCTTGACGGAGAACTACCGTAAATTGAATGCTAAGTACTACGGACCAAGCGTTAACTCTGACTCTGAAATTGGGCTAGAGTGGGCACGGATTCCACACTTCTATTACAACTACTATGTCTTCCAATATGCGACTGGTTTCTCCGCAGCAACCTTCTTCGCAGACAAGATTGCGGCAGGCGACAGTGCTTTACTTGAAGCCTACAAGGGCTTCCTCAAGTCAGGCTGCAGCCTCTATCCAATCGACACCATGAAGAAGGCTGGGTTGGATATGACGCAACGTGACTATATCGAAGCAACACTCAAGGTCTTCGAAGCACGCTTGAACGAGTTTGAAGCCCTCTTGGCAGAAACTAAATAATTCAATAAACTGGGGAAGCAAGCCTTCTCCAGTTTTTTTGTAGCTATAGTGTTTAGGACTGAGCACTACTTTTATTTTCCCACCGCAACTGCTAGAAATCTGACGCTATACGTGATAAAATTTAAGTATGCGACTTTCTAAGAATATGAGGGATTGAATGAAAAAATTTGAATCATTACCGGCGGAACTGCAGAACGAGCAAGTGCGCCCCTATTACGAGGCCTTGGCCGCTAAGCGCGGGCAACTATTCTTGAAACGGGCCTTCGATATCTTGGTGAGTGCTATCTTGCTACTCTTACTCTCACCAATTTTACTCTTCTTCGCTATTTGGATTAAGCTGGACTCACCAGGGCCTGTCTTCTATCGCCAGGAGCGGGTGACAACCTACGGAAGAATCTTCCGGATTTTCAAGTTCCGGACTATGAAGGTGGATGCGGACAAGATGGGATCTTTAGTGACCCTCAAAAATGATGACCGTATTACCCGCGTTGGACATGTCATTCGCCGTTATCGCTTAGATGAACTACCTCAATTGTTGAACATCTTAACAGGGGATATGAGTCTGGTTGGTACGCGACCAGAAGTAGCCAAGTACGTGGCTGCTTATACGCCTGAGATGAAGGCTACCTTGCTCTTGCCAGCAGGGGTAACCTCTATGGCCAGCATCCTCTTCAAGGATGAGGAAGAATTGATTGCTAAGTTCATCTTGGAGGGGATGGAAGTGGATGATATCTACATCACCAAGGTCCTACCAGAGAAGATGCACTATAACTTATCCTATCTCAAGAATTATAGCTTTCTAGGCGATTTGAAACTCATGGTTCGAACTGTCTTGAAGGTCTTCAAATAAAGGAGCGTTCGCTATGAAAAAATGGAATATTCCCTTCTCACCACCTGACTTAGGCCAGGAAGAAATTGATGAGGTAGTGGATACCCTCAAATCAGGTTGGATTACCACCGGCCCTAAGACTAAGAAATTAGAAGTAGAGCTTTCCAGCTACACTCAGACGCCACGGACAGTCTGCTTAAATTCAGCTACTGCAGCATTAGAATTAATCTTACGCGTCTTAGGCATTGGGCCTGGCGATGAAGTCATTGTGCCAGCCTTGACCTATACGGCTTCTTGTGCGGTGATTGAACACGTAGGAGCGACGCCTGTCTTAGTTGACTTGCAGTCGAGTGGCTTTGAAATGGATTATGACTTATTGGCAGCTAGCTTAACGGCTAAGACCAAGGCGGTAATCCCGGTTGAAATCGCTGGGATTCCTTGTGACTATGACAAACTCATGTCAGCCCTAGAAGCCAAGAAGGATCTCTACCAAGCTAATCCTGATCATGCTATCCAAGCGCTCTTTGATCGCGTGATTGTTATTTCGGACTCTGCTCACGCCCTAGGGGCAACTTATAAGGGCCAACCAGCAGGGACTTGGGCGGACTTCACTTCCTTCTCCTTCCATGCTGTTAAGAACTTTACGACTGCAGAAGGCGGTAGCGTGACCTGGAAGGCTCGTCCAGGCCTTGATGATGACGAACTCTATCGTCTCTTCCAAGTCTTCTCCCTACATGGCCAAACCAAGGATGCCTTGGCTAAGACCCAGCTAGGGGCATGGGAATATGATATTGTCATCCCAGGTTTCAAATGTAACATGACCGATATCATGGCCAGCATCGGCTTGGTACAATTACAACGTTATCCAGGTCTCTTGGCTCGTCGTCAAGAATTAGTGGCACAATATGATCAAGGTTTCGCTGGCACAGCCATTAAGCCTTTGCCTCATCAAGGCGCGGATTATGAATCTTCTCGCCACCTCTACATTACCCATATTGAAGGGGCTAGTCTGGAAGACCGTAACCGCATTATCAACTTGATGGCGGAGCGGGGCATTGCAACCAATGTCCACTACAAACCACTGCCACTGCTCACCGCTTATGCTAATATGGGCTTTAAGATGGCGGACTACCCAAACGCCTACGCTTATTATGAAAATGAAATTACCCTGCCTCTACACACCCGTTTGACGGATGAAGAGGTAGCCTACATTATTGAAAGTTTCCGTGAGGTTGTGACCCAAGTCCTTGAGGAAGGAGCCTAGTCTTATGTTAGTATCAATTATCACGACAGCAATGAACGAAGAGTCCTATTTGCCAGGTCTCTTCTCAGATTTCCTCAACCAGACCTATCCCCACGATCAAATTGAAATTATCCTCATGAATTCCATGTCGACCGATAAGACCCGAGATCTGATGCTAGATTTTCAAGCTCAGTTCCGCGATGAATTCTATGATATTCAAGTCCATAACAACCTACGCAAATCACTGGCGGCCGGCTTGAACGAAGGCATCAAGGTGGCACGCGGGGAATGCGTCCTTAAGGTAGATGCCCACGCGACCATTCCTGAAGATTTTGTGGAACAGAACGTGGCGGTTATTTCTCAGGGGGAATTCATCTGTGGCGGTAAGCGTCCGACCATCATTGAATCAGACGATCCATGGAGCAAGACCCTGCACCAGGTGGAAGAAGCCATGCTAGGTAGTAGTATTGCCTCTTACCGTAAGGCAGATAGTCCTCGCTATGTCAAATCGATTTTCCATGGCATGTATAAGAAGTCTGTCTTTGACCATGTTGGGGAACTAGATGAGCGTCTAGGTCGGACAGAGGATAATGAAATCCATGACCGTCTGCTCAAGGCAGGTTATCAGATTAAGTACGATCCTAGAATTGTCTCCTATCAATATATGAGACCTAACTTCCAAAAGATGGTTAAGCAAAAATATAGCAATGGCTACTGGATTGGCATGACCAGTCATGTTCGGCCATCTTGCCTATCGCTCTATCATTTTGTACCATTTGTCTTCACCTTAGCGGTGATTTTCTCTATCCTTATGTTGCCTGTAACAGGCTGGTTCTTAGGACTCTTGGCCCTGGCCTACTTTGGCGCTATGGCTGCTGTAACAGGTCTGACAATCCGCAAGGAAGGCTTCCTACCACACTATTTAGCCATGCCATTCCTCTTGTTGGCTGTCCACCTAGCCTATGGGGTAGGAACCATTGTAGGGCTCTTCAACGGTTTACGTTGGCGACAAGAATACTTTGCTGCTGAGCAAGACCAAGAAGAGACAAAGAAATCCGTCTAGCCCTTATGAAAGGAAGATATCTATGTATTCAAAACAAATCGTAAAGAACTGTGCTAATGCAAGTTTTATCCGTAAGATGTTCGAAAAAGGCCTGGAGTTGGCCAAGCAATATGGTCCAGAGAATGTCTATGACTTCTCCATCGGGAATCCCTTTGCTGAACCACCAGTAGACTTGCGTGAACGCATGAAGGAATTGGTTGACCAACCAGGTGTTCACCGTTATATGCCAAATGCTGGTTTCCCAGATGTACGCGAGAAGGTGGCTGCTTATTATAGCGCACGCTCTGAAAAGCCAATCCCTGCTAGCCATATTGTCATGACGACCGGGGCAGCAGGTGCTCTTAACGTCCTGTTCAAGGCTATCTTGAACCCAGGTGAGCGCATCGTAACCTTCGCACCTTACTTCGTTGAGTATGGCTTTTACGCTCAAAACGTGGGCGCTCATTTGGATACAGTAGAAACTGAATCAACTGACTTCTTACCAAACATTGAAGGCTTACGTCAGGCCATTCAACCTGATACCCGGATTCTCCTGTTGAACTCTCCTAACAACCCAACAGGTCGCGTCTACTCACGTCAAGATTTAGAGGCAGTAGCTGGGGTATTACGTGAAAAGTCAGCAGAATTTGGTCAACCAATTTTCTTAGTATCGGATGAACCATACGCGACCATTACTTATGATGGCCATCAAGTGCCGAATGTCTTAGATCTTTATGAGCATGCTATCGTGGTGAACTCCTTCTCCAAGTCCCTAGGCTTGGCGGGTGAGCGGATTGGTTACATTGCGGTTGGCGCGGATGTACCAGAAGTGGATACTTTAATGGATGCCCTGATCTTCTGTAACCGGACCTTAGGCTTCAACAATGCGCCTGCTCTGGCTCAAAAGGTCGTAGCGGAGTACTTGGATGTCTTGCCTGATGTAGCGGACTACCAAGCTAAACGTGACCTCCTCTATAGGGAACTAACAGCCCTTGGTTTCGAGACCAACTTGCCAGAGGGAGCCTTCTACTTCTTCATGAAGGTGCCAGCTAATTTTGAAAGTTCCGTAGACTTTGCTAACTATGTAGCGGATAAACACCAAATTCTGGTTGTGCCAGGTTCTGGTTTTGGCTGTGAAGGTTATGTTCGTCTGTCTTACTGTGTCAAGATGGAAGTAGTTGAGCGCTCACTCAAGGCTTGGCAGGCTCTAGCGGCTGAGTTAGGCTTGAAGAAATAAGCAAATTATTTAAAACTCCTCCTTGTTGATTTAAGGAGGAGTTTTTTGCATTCAAAAATCCCAAGTGCTAAAAAGTCACTTGGGATAAGCCTTTTTTAAGCCTGATTAAAGGCATCTAGGAAGCGACGAAGGCCGGCGCGACCTTCTGAGTTTTGCTTGTAGACTCCAGCGTCTTCAAGGACGCGGGCGAATTTAGCGCCCACAGCTGCCTGGAGTAGACTATCGACTTGGTCAGGGGTTACATCAGGATGGCTAGCAGCCAAGTCTTGAGCCCAGCTTTGATGATAGTCAGCTACTTGATCCAAGGAGGCTTGGCCCAGTAAGAAGTCCTTGATGGTGGCTAGCTCACCCACTAGACGTGGAGGCAGGATAGCCAAGCCCATGACTTCAATCAGGCCGATATTTTCCTTCTTGATGTGTTGCACGTCAGGATGTGGATGGAAGAGGCCATCCGGATAGGTCTCGCTGGTCCGGTTGTTACGCAGCACCAAGTCCAACTCGTAGGCGCCATCTCGACGTCTAGCAATTGGCGTAATAGTATTGTGCGGAGTCTCCCCACTAAAGGCCAGGATATCACAGGATTCGTCACTGTAAGCTCGCCAGAAGTCGAGGAGCGCCGTCGCTGCATCCGCCAGTGGCGCCTTATCTTGGCTACGTAATCGAATAACAGATAGGGGCCATTTGACTAATTCAACGCTTAAATCTGGGAAAGCGCTTAGGCTAGCCGTCTCATAGGCTGGCGCCTGATCCATAGGGAAGGTGTGACGCCCGCCCTGATAGTGGTCGTGGGAGAGGATTGAACCGCCCACAATCGGTAAGTCGGCATTGGAACCGGCGAAATAATGCGGCAATACCTCAATAATGTCTAGTAGGTGCTCGAAGCAAGCGCGGTCGACCTTCATGGGCACGTGCTCTTGGTTGAGGAAGATGCTGTGCTCGTTATAGTAGACATAAGGTGAGTACTGCATGCCATAGTTTCCGCCACCTAGCGATAGGCGAATCAGGCGGTGGTTCTGGCGAGCGGGATGATTGGTGCGTCCCCGGTAACCTTCATTTTGCATACAGAGTAGGCACTTAGGATAGTGACTTGGCTTGGCTAACTTGGCCGCCGCAATATCCTTGGGATCCTTCTCAGGTTTGGAAAGGTTGATGGTAATCTGCAAGTCGCCGTAGTCACTGGCTGCACTAAAAGCAATATTCTTGGCAATATGGCGGGTCTTAATATAGTCATTGGCCCGCGACAGAGCATAGAAATAATCTGTGGCCCGTTCAGGTGCTTCTTGGTAAAGAGCCCAGAAACGTTGGTTAAGCACAGAAGGTAGAGGCGTCAACAAATCCATAATAGCCGCCTCAAAGGCCTCGCGGCCGAAGGCAGAGTCTGGAATTAAGCCGTGTTCCAGGGCATAAGCCTCTAGTTGGTCTAGATAGTCTAGGAGGGTTAACTCAGGGTCTAGGACTTGTTCACAAGAATCGAGACCATCTAATGCTAAACGTGCTAAGAGTTGGTTGACGGTGTAATCGTAATCTAAGGGGTCTAGCCAGCCATCTTGGATGGCGCGGCTGACAAAATGGTGAATGGTTTGGTCAATAGGAATAGTCACAGCGTTCGTCCTCTCTGCTTGCCTGATTTTTTGGCAAGCATTCATCATGATTTAGTCAGCTAGGGCGTGGGCACCGGCGCCAACTTGGGCAATATAGAAGCTAGCAGGGTAGCCGATGCTTGCCTCATAGGCTTGGCCAATGGCTGCTTGAACAGCCTCAACGGCATCTTTAGCCACTAAGGCAATGGCACATCCGCCCATTCCGGCACCTGTCATGCGAGCGCCTAGGACGCCTTCTTGTTGCCAGGCCGTGTGAACCAGGGTGTCTAGCTCACGACCTGTTACTTCATAGTCTTCCTGTAAGCTCATATGGGAAGCGTTAAGGAGTTGACCGAAGGTCTTCAAATCGCCAGCAGTCAAGGCTTCTTTGGCTTGAACCGTCCGTTGATTCTCATAGACCGCGTGTTTAGCGCGACGCTCTAAGACTTCGTCATTGATTAGATGACGGCTAGTTTCAAAGCCATCAGGGCTCAATTGGCCCAGACTTTGGATTTGCATGCCACCGGCTTGCAGGCGACGTAGGGCTTCCTCGCACTGGCTACGACGTTCATTATATTTTGAATCTGCTAACTCGCGGCGTTTGTTGGTATTCATAATCAGTACTAGGTGTTCGCCAAAAGCCGCAGGGACCAGTTCATAATCTAGGGTGTTGGTATCCAGATAGATGGCCATGTCTTTGGCCCCCATGCCAATGGCGAATTGGTCCATGATACCAGAATTAACGCCAATGAAGTGGTTCTCGACTTGTTGGCCAATCTTGACTAAATCCAGACGGGTTAAAGTCAAGTCGAAGAGAGATTCCAGCGTAATACCTACCAATAATTCCAAGGAAGCAGAACTTGAGAGACCTGCCCCGTTAGGGATATTGCCATAAACCAAGAGGTCGAAGCCTTGGTCGATGGTGTGGCCGGCTTGGCGTAAGAATTTGACTTCGCCTTTGACAAAGTTAGTCCAGCTATCTTCTGGTCGGTTAACTAGCTCTTGCGATAGATCAAAGCTGATGAGACCAGCTTCTTCGAAGTTGAGAGAATAGCAACGAACTAAGCTATCTTGACGTCGACGGGCAATACCATAGGTCCCTTGGGTGATGGCACAAGGGAAGACCCGTCCACCGTTATAGTCGGTGTGCTCGCCAATCAAGTTAATTCGTCCAGGCGCGAAGAAGGCCCGGCCGGGTTCAGATTCAAAAACTTCTTGAAATCGAGTGTGTAAAGCAGATAATTCCATACAAGTTCCTCCTAGTACTAGCTAGATAATTGAGTAATATAGTTCTATTATACGACTAAATGTAAGGGTGTTCAATGCTATTTCTAACAGAATTTTTATCCTTTTTGGGTAAGGACCCTTTACGTTTACTTTTTAAGTCTAATTTCGGTATAATAAGGAGGTGAGAAAAATAGGAAAGGAGGGTGGCGCCATGATTCGCAGTGTCCCCCTGAACGCCCAGGATGTCTGGATTAATATTGAAGCGGATGCCCTAGAAAAACATCCCGAGTTGATCGAGGAGTTCGACTTGGACGATGAGATAATCGAATATGCGGCCGACCGTAATGAGCGGGCTCGGGTGGATTATGATCGCCAGAGCCATACCTTCGTCCTGATATTCAATGTGCCCAATCGCATTAAGCAGACCCGACACTATGAGACCGTACCGATGACCTTCATCGTTCAAAAGCATCGCCTGATTACGATCAGTAACGAGGAAAATGCCTATATTCTGCAACGTATGCATCGCAATCTAGAGTTAGAGCCAGAGCAAAGCCTCTTCGGCTTTCTATTCGAAGCCCTCTATCGGGTGACGGATGAGTACTTCCCTTTGGTTGAAGAAATCAACCGCGAACGCGATCAGTTGACCCGGCTCTTGCGTGACAAGACCACGCGGGAGAATCTCCTGGCCTTATCGGATATGGAGACCGGCATGGTCTATTTCATCACTGCCAGCAAGCAGAATACCGTCCTCTTGGAGCAATTACGGACCTTATTGGTTTTCCGCTCGCTAACGGAAGTGGAGCGGGAGCAATTAGAGGATACCCTGATTGAAGCGCGCCAGTTAGTGGAAATGACCCAGTTGACTGGCCAGACTCTCCAACAATTGTCAGACACCTATAACAATGTGTTGAATAATAACTTGAACGATATTTTTCGAATTCTGACCACGCTAGAGATTATCCTCATGGTACCGACCTTTGTGACCGGCTTCTTCGGTATGAACGTGCCGATTCCCTTTGCCAATCATCCTCTGGGCTGGTTGATTACCTTGATTATTAGTATTGCCGGATGCTTAGTGATTAATGGCGTCCTCAAAAATCTCTTGGCCCGAAAATAAGGAAGGAGGCTCCCCATGATTAGCATGCGACCAATCAACGAGACAGATAGCTGGCTCAATATTGACGTGGACACCATTGCCTCCCGGCCGGACCTCCTCAGTCAATATGGCTTAGATGAAGAGATTGTCGAATACGCCCTGGACCGTAATGAACGGGCTCGGACCGAGTACGACCGTGAACGCAATACCTTTATTATCATCTATAATGTCCCTAATCCCATTAAACAGGATTACCACTATGAGACGGTGCCAATGACCTTTATTGTCCAGCCCAACCGCCTCATTACCATCAGCAACGAGGCCAATGCTTACCTGATACCAGAATTCAGCCGATATCTAGATGCCAACCCTGGGGTTTCGGTCTTTACCTTCCTCTTCGCTTCGCTCTATACCGTGTCTGAACAGTATTTCCCTTTGGTTGAGAAAATCAACCAGGAGCGCGACCAACTTAACCAGGTTCTCAGACAGAAGACCACCAAACAGAACCTCTTCGCCCTGTCAGACTTGGCCACTGGGGTTGTTTACTTTGTCTCAGCCACCAAGCAGAATGTGGTCTTGTTGGAACAATTGCGGACCCAGTTCATGTCCCGCCTGCTGGATGAGGCAGCGCGCGAGGAGTTGGAAGACTCCTTGATTGAAGCCAAGCAACTAGTGGAAATGACCCAGTTGACCTCGACTATTTTGCATCAACTGTCGGGCACCTATAACAACGTCCTCAACAACAACCTGAATGACACCATGAAACTCTTAACCATTGTGTCCATTCTCCTGACGATTCCAGATATTATCACCTCCTTCTTCGGGATGAATATGCCTTTGCCTTTTGAGCAAGATGCCATGGGCTGGGTCTATATCTTGTTGATCTCGGCAGTTGGCTGGGTAATAGGCCTGCGAATCCTCAACTATCTCATGGATAAGAAGCAATAGCAACTAGGAAAGGGGGGCAGGCGTCATATGGCCCTGATTGAACAAGAAGTAAAAATTGCCTTGGAGGCAGAGAGCTTTGCTCGGCTTAAGGCGGGTTTGGGGCTAGACGAAGTGGCTCCGCGCCAACAGGTTAACTACTATTACGATAGTAAGCAGAGCGCCCTTAAGGAGGCGCGGGCTGCCTTGCGCCTACGGCAATATGACCAAACGAGTGAGTGGACCTTCAAGCAGGCTTTGGATCAGTTCCAGGCTCTGGAAATCACACAGACTAATGTGGGACGTCTAGATTCGGTGCCTGCTAGCCTAGCAGGCGCTTGGATTCAGGATGAGGACCTCTTAGCTGCCTTAGTCAAAGTAGGACTAGAGCCCCAGGACTTAGTTCTGCGCTACGGTTTTCAGACACATCGTTGGACCCTAGACTTAGGCTGGAGTGAGTTGGTGCTAGATCAGACTCTCTATGGTGATCGGGTCGATTATGAGCTAGAGTTAGAAGCTCAAGACCTGTCCCAGGCTCAAGACTATATAGCCAAATTAAGCAAGACCTACGATTTTCCGCTCCTAGCAGCAGACAAGAAAATTGCCAGAGTTAGCGCCTATTATGCCAAATTAGAGAAGAATAAATGAGCTAGTGGTCCACTCTTTGGAGTGGACCACTAGCTACATGGGAAAAGGGCGAAAAGGGCCCAAAATGCAGAAAAATCCAAGAGCCAGTGGTCCACTTTGGAGAGTGACCACTAGCTGCATGGGAAAAGGACGAAAAGAGCCCAAAATACAGAGAAAGTCGAGAGCCAGTGGTCCACTCCAAAGAGTGGACCACTAGCTAACGGAGAAATAGAGGAGAACAGTCCGCTTCATCCTAGCAGAGCAAGATTCAGTCTCAATGTCTTTTAGCCGGGCTATAAGGCATTTCATTAGAACTTGTCTATTCTTTGTGTTAAGATAAATTTAAGAAATCAAGTCGGAGAGGAGGGAATGTCGCATGCCACAAGAGCAAGTGGCCTATCAAGTATCGGGCCATGGTCAGGCCAGATTATTTGAGTTGTATCTCTTTGTTAACCCCCTAGGGCAAGATTGCCGCAGAGTAGAGCGCGAACTCAGCCGTGCGATTAAGCAAATGCCGGCCAAGACGGATGTGCATATTCTCTGCTTCACCAGTCAACCCCTGATTGCCCGTTACATGATGCAGCTGGGTTATGAACCTCAGGACTTGCGTCATCGCAACGAAATTTTCCAGAAGATTTATTCTGCCACCTTGGCTTACCGGGCAGCGGGTCTGCAAGGCAAGCGTCGTGGCCGTCAATACCTCTACGAAATGCAAAGTCGCATTAATTCTGATTTAGAACGGCTGACGGATGACTTTTTAGCCAACTTAGCCTGTGATATTGGCTTGGATTTGGCCCTCTTCGAGAGTGACCGACGTTCTCAATACGTCAAGGAACTCTACTATCGTGATCAAAAGATTGCGCTCGAGATGAAAGTACAAGATACACCGTCACTCATTATTTTTGAACAGTGTTCCGGGGACTCCGGCATCCTCTTACAAGGACCGATGGAGTGCCAACACATTCTGGAACAAGTGGACTTATTAATGGATAAAACATGCTGCCCTCGACCTACTCGGTTGAAGCTAGTCGCAACAAAAGGATAATAAGAGAGAGGCTAGAACTTGGTTCTAGCCTCTTTTTTGTGTTGAATTCCTATAAAAAGGCATGGGAACAGAATGGATCTATTTGACATTTTCCATTCCCTCTCCCCCTTCCACATTAATCCGGAAGTAAGATGATTTTATCTAGACAGCAATCCAAGGTATAATTTAAGTAGATGAAAACGTTTTGATCTAACTTTAGGAGGGAGCCATGAATAAGCGACAGATGCATTTGTTGGATTATTTACTTAAGCAGACCGACTATGTGGCTAGTACCCAGATTGCCCAGCTCTATGGCGTATCGGCCAAGACAATTTATCATGATTTGGCTAAGCTTAATGAGGCTTTAGCACCGCATGGCTTAGCCATAGAAAAATCACCTCGTAATGGGGTACGTTTAGACTTAAGTCAAGCTGATGAGGCGAGGTTACGGAGCCTGATTAAAGACTGGCAGCAAGCAGATCAGTGGGAAGCTTATGGTCCTGACGACCGTGAGCGTCATTTACTTAAGGGCCTATGTTTGGACTCAGGAGGACTAGATTTAGAGGATTTAGCAGACCAACTTTATGTGTCCTCTGCGACCCTGAACCGCGACTTGAGCCGTTTAGGGCCTCGCTTCCAAGCTTGTGGGCTGACATTGGTTCGCCAAGATGGCCGCCTGCAGGTTCAGGGACGGGAGTCAGCTATTCGTCAATGTCTACGAACTTATCTGCAGGAGTGGCTCTATCAGATGGCAGAGCCGATTCGGGACTTAGTGGTCTTTTTCCCAGCGGAAGATATTGCCCTCTGCCAGCAGGCCTTGAATCAGTTAAGTCAGACTTATCAGCATGATTTCACCGCAGATTATTATCTGCTACTCTTGCTAGAATGTTTGATTATCCGACGCCGAGGCCAGTTAGGCCAGGTCCTTCAAGTTCGAGCAAAGGAATTGGTCCGCGACCTCAGCCACTTGGAAGTTTACTTCTTCGCTGGGGAGCTCCTGGAGGCAGTGACAGGCCAAGCACTAGTGCAGCTATCAGCTATTGAAATCGAGTCTCTGGCCTATACCTTATTGGCAGTGGGTTTCAAGGTCCAAAGCCCTGACTATGAACGGGAATTACGTCAGCAAGTCCAGGCCCTGATTCAACGGGTTTCAGACTTTCTCAATGTAGACCTAAGTCAGGATCAGCATTTGCTAGCTATGCTAACCAATCATATGTCTTCAATGATTTTCCGCTTACGACATCATATGCATGTTACCAATCCAGCCTTAGACGAAATTAGGAAGCAATACTTAACCTTATTTAATATCGTCTGGCTGGCTTTGCGGGATTTTGCTGAACACTATGATATGGAAGTGCCGGATGAGGAGTTGGCTTTCTTGGTCATTCATTTTCAGATTGCCCTGGAGAAGGTCCAACGACCTCTAACCATTGTGGTAGTATGCCAACATGGTCTAGCAGCCTCTGAGCTGATTCTAGCCAAGTTACAGCGGATTTTCAGACCCTCGGATCGCCTTCTCAATCTTAAATGGCAGGAGTTAACTGATATGGATTGGCGTGGCGTGGATTTAGTTATTTCCTCTCTCGACTTAAAGGAAGAGCTGCCGGTACCCGTCCAGCGAGTAAGTCCGATTATGACTCAAGATGAGCTCGAGCAGATTCGCCATCACTACGACCAGTTAACCTCCGGCCATCATCAGATGGTCAAGGCGCTCAGACGCGAGCCTAGCTTCCATGTGGCCGGTTTAGCGGAACTGCTTCAGACGCCTGACCATGTTCAGTTGTCAGCCAACAACCAAGACCAGGCCTTAGAGCTAGTCTTGGCGCAAGCCAGCCCCCAGAATTTAGCTAATCCAGCCTTTGCCCAGTCGGTTTATGAACGAGAGCAAATGGGAGCTACTAGCGTCTACACAGGTGTGGCCTTGCCTCATAGTGATCCTAAGACCGTCACTCACTCTGAAATCGTCCTAGTCTCGTTAGACAAGCCAGTTAGCTGGGGGCAGAACCAAGTCAAGCTCATCTTCCTAATTGCAGTAGCGGAACGAGATATGAAGCTATTCAAGGAGAGCCTGATAGCCCTCTATGCCCTAATTGAAGACCAAGAATTAATGAACCAACTCAGTCAATGCCAGGATGGAGCCAACCTCAAGGCTCGTCTATTAGAGGAAGTGAATATCAATGTTAGATGAGAATATCATACAGTTCCAAGTCAGTGGCCTTAAGACGAGAGAGGAGGTGTTAGCCTATCTAGGCCAAGTCATGGTGGATTGCGGTGTGGTTTATGAATCCTATCCAACAGCAGTCTTGGAACGAGAGAAGATTTTTCCAACGGGCCTCCAGTTTCAGGATTATGGGATTGCCATCCCCCATACGGACGTGGAGCACGTGAAGAAAGCCCAGTTAGCCATCATGACGCTAGACAAACCGGTAGAATTCTACCAGATGGGAACCTCAGATGTGGTCGTACCTGTTCAGGTAGTTTTCATGCTCGCTCTTAAGGAGGCCCACCAGCAACTCACTTTACTGCAAGATTTGGTAGCTCTACTGCAGGATAGTCAAGCTATGGCAGCTATCTGTCAATTGCCTGATCAGCCTGAATCTCAGGAGGTCCTAGGAATGATTCTTGCCCAACACGGAATTTTATAGTGATTTATTCCAATTAAAAGGAGGAAGTAAGATGTTAGACTTGTTTAAAAGCTTCGTTGATTTAGGCGCTATTGTCGTCTTGCCTATTTTGATTTTTATCTTTGGGATTGCCCTAGGGACCAAGCCTAAGAAGGCCATGGTCTCTGGTATTATGGTCGGGATTGGTTTTGTGGGCTTGAACATGGTCGTTGACCTCTTAGGCGGGAGCTTAGGCCCTGCTGCTCAAGCCATGGTGGCACGCTTCGGCCTAAACTTGACTACTATTGACGTAGGCTGGCCAGCTGCGGCAGCCATTTCTTATGGGACCCTCTTGGGTAGTTTATCTATTCCGATTGGGATTGGGGTTAACTTGCTCTTGCTCTTCTTAGGCTTAACCAAGACCCTCATGGTGGATATGTGGAACTTCTGGCACGCAGCCTTCGTAGCTTCTTTGGTTTATGCTGTGACTCAAGACTTCTCACTCGGTCTCTATGCGACTGTGACTTATCTGGTCATGATTTATCTCTTGGGCGACATTATTGCGCCAGCTATTAAGAAATTCTACGTTTTTCCTAACATTACCTTCCCTCACGGGACTTCAGCGCCAGGCTTCTTAGTAGCTATCCCGCTCAACTGGCTTTTCGACCGGATTCCTGGTTTTAACAAGATTGAAGCCGATCCTGAAACCATCCAAAAACGCTTTGGGATTTTTGGAGAATCAACCGTATTAGGTTTAATTATCGGGATTATCATAGGGCTCTTGGCCGGCTATGAAGTAAAAGAAGTCCTGCAATTAGGTGTTAAGATGTCTGCTGTTATGGTTCTCATGCCTCGTATGGTTTCCTTGCTCATGGAAGGTTTGACGCCTATCTCTGAAGCAGCTAATGACTTTGTGCAACGTCGTTTCCCAGGCCGAGAAGTCAACATCGGGATGGACTCTGCTTTATCAGTAGGCCATCCAGCAGTCTTATCATCCTCTCTCTTGTTAGTGCCAATTACCATTCTCTTAGCAGTCATCTTGCCAGGCAACCAAACTTTACCATTTGGTGACTTAGCAACCATTCCATTCGTTGTCTGCTTGATGGCAGCCGTCTTCCGGGGCAATATTGTCCGGACGGTTGTAGGTGGGACTATTTATATGGCTAGCATTCTCTATGTGACTTCATGGGCTGCCCCATTAGTTACTAAAGCTGCTCAATCAGCTAACTTCGACTTAGGTGGCAACACCAGTGTAACGGCTATGGCAGAAGGTGGACTCTGGCCAACCTGGCTCTTCATTTTCGCAGGCAATCATATGCCATGGGTCATCTTAACCCTAGTGCTTCTGGCTTCGTTAGCAGGTCTCTACTATGTCAATAAGGTACGCAAATCCTAGGAAGGAGTAATCACAATGAAAAAACTCTTAATTATGTGTGGCTCAGGTATTGCCACTTCTACGGTTGTTGCAGGTAAGGTCAAGGATTGGCTGAAGGCAAATGGTTATAGCGATTCTGTCCAAGTCTTCCAATCCAAGGTGGCTGAAGAGGTTAACCGAATTGATGACTACGATGTTGTGATTTCCACGACAGTGGTGCCAGATTCTATTAAGGACAAGGTGATTATGGGATTGCCACTCTTAACCGGCATGGGTTTGGATACCCTTTGGTCAGACCTCAAGTCTCAGTTGGAGGCTTAATCAAGAAAAGTCCGTATGGACATTAAGGAGGGAACTCTATGACGGTTGATTTCAAAGGCAAGTTCTTTATCTTTAATCCTAAATCCTATCTCTACGGGGAACAGTTACTGGAAATGGCGCGGGTGGCAGATCAGTTGGCCTTAGATTACCCAGACGTTGCGGTGGTTTTGACCTGTCCCTATGCAGATCTCTATCGCGTGGCTTCCCAGACTCAACACTTGATTGTTTGCGCTCAGCATCTGGATGGCATTGAGCCGGGCAGAGGCATGGGAGCTGTCTTACCAGACTCGCTCTATGCAGCAGGCGCTCGTGCTAGCTTCCTAAATCATGCAGAACATCCATTAACCTCAGCCCAGTTGGTAGCCTCGGTTAAGCGAGCCCATGACTTGGGAATGGCGACCATTGTTTGTGCGGACTCTTTAGCCGAAGCGAGAGCCTTGAGTCTTTTAGAACCGACGATTATGCTTTGCGAGCCAACCGAGCTGATTGGCACCGGCCAAACCAGTGATGACGATTATATGGCGAAGACGAATCAAGCAGTGAAGACTCTCAGTCCCCATACTTTGATTATGCAAGGTGCGGGTATTATGACGCCTGAGGATGTCTATCGGGCGATTCGCTCCGGTGCTGATGGGACGGGATGTACCAGTGGCATTGTCAAAGCCCCCAATCCATCCCAAATGCTTAAAGACATGGTGGCTGCAGTGGACCGAGCCACGAAGGAGGGCTAGAGGATGGCAGTTTATAATCAGGAATTTAAGGTGGCTAGTCAAGCCTGTCAAGTCTCCTATGTGGATATTACGGAGACGGTTAAAGATGCTGTAGCGACAAGTGGCATTCAATCTGGTATTGTCACCATTGTCACGGCCCACACGACCTGCGCTATTCTCTATGAGGAGTACACACATGACGTGGACGAGCATGGCAATGAGTGGTTACATCTGGACCTTAATGATGCGTTAGAGAAGATTCTGCCTCCTCATACTAGCGCTCAAACTTATCGCTATCCAGGTCCGCTACATTATGCAGAAGTGGAATCCTGGCCGGATGTTGATGACTGGTTGCCGGGTGGTGATCGCAGCCTACTATGGAATGGCGATGCCCATCTCAAAGCAACCATCATTGGCGCCAGCGAGACCTTTGCAGTCGTGGATGGTCAAGTAGCGGTTGGTCGCACAGGCTATTTCTATCTAGCGGACTTTGACCAAACCCGAGAACGAGTGCGTAAGTATCGTGTTGTTGTAATTGGAGAATAGGAAACCTATCGCATAAAAAAGAGACTGGATTTATTAATATCCAGTCTTTTATTTGATTTCTAAATCCAGTTGTGTTGAGCTGCCCAATCTTGATTTACCACAAAAACTTGATCTTGGCCATATTCAGGGGCCCGCTCAGCTACTTGCTGGTAGAGAGCCTCATCAAAGTCTAGCCCCAGCAACCCCGAGCTTGTATAGAGGTAGAATAGTTTGTCGCCTTCTGGATTAAGGCCGAAGTAAAGCTCGACAAAATCAGCGGGTAGCGTATCCGCCTGCTTCAAGACATGCTTGACCGCTTCCATGATACGGTCATCATAGCCGGCAGTGAAGATGGCTACCTTCTCCATGAAATCCAAGGGATTGGTCACTAGGCGGACTTGATAGTCGGCATAGTCAGGGCCGTAAGAGGCGACCGTCTCGGGCAATTGCTTGTGGAGTTGAGCGGCTTCCATCTCATTTGGCTGATAATGTATTCTGACCTTGCGAACGCGGTCCTCGTATAGGGTAGGGTAGAGGATGCGTTCCTGTTTTTGACACTTCTGGCAGCTAAAGGTCGCCCAATCACCAGAGATAATGCGGTCACGCAGAGGGGGCTCCATATCGCCAGTCACAAGCAGGAGAACTTCGAAATCTTGGACATGCTGGCAATAAGGGCAGGCCATTTGGACAGTATCACGAACAATCATGAGGACAACTCCTTCGAATTTAGTTTAGCAAGATTACTTTACACTGTTTAGTTTACATCTGAATGATGTGGCTTACAAGTCGGGTATGATGGAGTAGAAGTGCGAGTGTTAGCTTCTCTTAGGTTTCTTGATGGCGCCACTTACTTGGGTTGACGCCAAAAAATTTCTTGAAACTCGTTGAGAAATTAAATGAGTTGGTAAAACCGACGGATTCGGCGATATCTTGTATAGAAGCAGAGGTAGTGGATAAGAGCTCGCTTGCCATCTTAAGACGATATTGGAGAATGAATTGACTAGGAGAGAGTGATAGTTCTTTCTTAAAGAGCCGGCTAAAGTGGCTTCGGTTTAAATTGCAATGATCAGCTAATAGTTCTACCGACAGAGCTTCATTATAGTGGTCGTGTATATATTGGATCGTTTCTCGAATGTAGAAGTTTTGAATATCATGGCGACTATCCGGACTGTAGTAGCGAGAGTTGATTGCTAACTGTTCTAGGAAAAGATAGAGATGACCAATTAGGAAGGTATCAGCCTTGGTCGAATTCTCTATGATTGTCATCAGTGAAGTTTTGATCTCGGGATGAACGTTAGGCTTTTTGGGATAGTAAATTAGATTTTGGCGAGAGAGGCCTGCGGATTTAAGATAATGCTTGGCCTTTAAGCCGTTAAATTCTATCCAAGCATAGGTCCATGGAGTATTTAAATCTGCTTGATAGCTACAAATTGTATGAGGTGGAATTAAGAAGCCTTGTCCAGCACTTAGCTGAGTTGAGTGATTTTCTTCGTTCAAGTAAAAGGTTCCCTTGCCTTCCAGTATATAGTGAAATAGGTAACCATTAACAGTTGTTGGCCCAAATGCCTGGAGCGACTTACAACTCTCTCTCCCAAATTGAACAGGGTAGAGATCGACGCTACTTTTGTTATGAAAGACATGAAACTCTTGCAAGTAAGCCAAGTAGACCCCTCCTTAATTCGTTGCAATATCTTTAGTAAGGTGACAATACTACGCAAATATAAAGAGAAAGTGTCACCTAACTAAATTGTAACCGCTATCCAACTGGAATACAATAGAAATGTACAATAAATCAGAAATTTCTTTAAAAAGGGGGGCAATAATTTATTAGTTTGTCATCTGCTGATTTTAATTATCTATTTTGAGGAGGAGTATTAATGAAAAAGTGGTTGAAATTTGCTGCCCCTACATTCGCGAGCCTAATCCTAGCTAGCGCGATTGTGCCTACTGTTTATGCAGAAAAGGAAGTCTTAGAATTCTATCATGGCTATCATCAAGATGAATCCGAATGGCCAGTCGCTAAGATCATGCGCGACTTATTCGATGAATTTGCTAAGGAACATGCGGATGGTGAGGTAGAATTTAAACCTATTCCAGTATCGGGAAGTCTTGTAGATATAATGAATAATAAAGTAGCGAGCGGTGCATTCCCTGATATTATTGACTTAGCTGGGCAATCCCTGTCTTTGGCAGCTATCGAACAAAATTTAGTCATGGATCTTAAACCTTATATTGATGAGAAGAAACTTCAAGATAATGTGGGGCTTAATTATACACAAAATATGGTAGACGGAAAACTCTACACAGTTCACGACCAACTTTTTACGATGGGTTTGTGGTATAACCAAGATATCTTTAAGAAGGCTGGCGCCAAGGAACCTCAGGATTGGGTTACTTGGAAGGACTTTACTGAAGCGATGGCAAGCGTTCGGAAGGTCGATGGTATCTATGCCTATGGTGCAGGAGAAACATCTATTCGGCTTCTCAACACCTATTTAGGAATGTCGGAAGAAGGGCGAGCTCTTTTGAATCAACCTTTAACCAATGAAGCGATTGATTCTCCTGCCTTTACTGAAGCCTTAACTGCAGTTATGACAGAAGTAAATGCCAATGGGTCGACTCATGCAGGGGGGACAGCAGACGTTTATTCGGCTGATTTCGCTCAAGGTAAGTCCGCCGTCTTTATTAATGGGGTGTGGGCTGCTGGTGGTATGAAAGACAATAAGGCTTTACAACCAGGACTCTACCCTGGTGGCGTGGCAATTAGTGCCGCAGGCGGAGGGATTACAATCTCTAATCAATTGTCAGAACCTAAGAAGAAATTAGCATTAGAATTTCTAGAATATATGACGAGTGAAAAAGTCCAAAAGGTTATTTTCGAAAAAGTAGGTGCTAATCCCGCGAACAGTAAGGTAGATATTGACGGGATTGTTAAAGCAAACTCTGACCCAACCGTACAGATTTTGGGTAAGGCACTAAAACAAGTTCATGGAGCCAATCAGACGGTAACTACTATTGCTAATGCATGGGGTGGGGACGTTAAAGATGCTCTTATTAATGCCCTCACCGAAAGTGCCGCGGACGGGGTTAATATTGAACAGAAGGTTCAAGAAACTAAGGATGTACTTAAGGCCTTAATTAATTAGTCAAGTGGTCTGAGTTCTGGCTCCTCTACTATGAGGGGCCTCCCCTCAGGCTTAAATAATGTCATAAAGGAAGTGAAGACGATGCCTCAAACCGTCACGACCTTGAAGAAGAGGCAGAATCAGAGACGGCGCTTTATTTTTATCTGTCTCTTGCCAACCCTTATCTGTTATGCCGTCTTCTATCTGTATTCTATTGTGACAGTCTTCGTGTCATCATTTATGAAATGGGACTACAGCAATCTTAACTCGCCTAGATTCCTGGACATGTCACATATTTTCGACAACTACCGTTACATTTTTCAAGATTATCCCTTTTTCAAAGAAGCCTTGACAAATTCACTTATCTGGGCAATAGCAGGTGTGCTTGTGCAGGTTCCTTTGGCAGTACTGGTTGCGTTAGCACTCTCAAAGAAACTGAGAGGGTGGAAGTTGGTTCGTAATATTTACATCATACCTTCCGTCATTTCGAGTGCGGCTATGGGCTTAATTTTTCTACAGATTTATAATCCAAACTATGGGATTGTCACAAGTCTTGTTAAAATTATAAATCCTAACTTTACCGGCGCCATACTACTGACTCCCGGCTGGAATCTGGTAGCGATGACTTGCGCTTATATCTTCTTTGCTGGAGCCTCTTGTATGATGGTATTAGGTCAAATTTTCTCTGTTCCTCAAGCTATTTATGAAGCGGCTATGTTAGATGGGATAAGTGGCTGGCGACGGGAATGGTATATTACGCTTCCTATGATCAGAGATACTATTAAGACGATTAGTGTGTTAGCAGCAACATCAGGTTTCTTACTTTATAACGAGGTCTACTTCCTGACTCGCGGTGCAGCAGGGACTAAGTCGATTAGTTATATCATTCGGGATTTAGCAGTTGGAAGCTCCCGCACACAATACGCTAGAGCTAATACTATTGGTGTCTTCCAAATTGTAGGTGGTATGTTAATTATTCTGACTATTAATTTAATTTTCAGAACTCCTAAGAAACAAGCGAATCGCTTGAAGGCAGCCATGTCTAATGATAAAGGAGGAAAGTAGCATGTCTAAAGGAATGTCCAAGTGGGGCAAGATACTTGTCTACTCTTATATGCTCTTAACCTGCGCTATTTCTCTTTTACCTCTAGTTTGGGTATTTTTATCTTCTTTGAAAACAGATCCAATTGCTGAACATGGATTTAGCTGGCCAGCATCTCCAACGGTAGATGGCTATGTTAATGTTTTTACCAAACTACATGTTCTGGATTACTTCTGGAATAGTTTCAAGGTGGTTTCCGTCTCCGTACTATTGAGTATTTCCATGATATCGTTATCTGCCTATGTAATTGCACGAATGGATTTTAAGGGAAAGGGTTTAGTATCTGCGATGATATACTCGACGCTCTTTATCCCCGCGACGGCTATGACTTTTCCTATCTATAATTTAGTTAATAAATTGGGAATCTATAATACACCCATGGCCTTAATTTTCGTGTATACTTGTAGTGGTATTGCAATGAGTTTCTTCATTATCCGTAATTACTTCTCGATTATTCCGAAGGAAATGGAAGAGGCGGCTGAAATTGATGGATGTAGCTACTTCCAAGTCTTTTGGCACGTAATGTTACCAATTGCTCGCCCGGGTATTATGACAGCAGCAGTTATTGCTTTCATGAATAACTGGAACGAATACTATTGGTCATCTATGTTACTGATAAAGGCTGAATCACTGACAGTACCTGCCCTGTTAGGCCAGTTTACAACAAGTTTTAATACTAACTATAATGGTCTCTTCTCGGCTATTGTCGTTATTATTTTGCCACCGATTATTCTATTCGCTTGTACGAGCAAATACTTTGTTGAAGCACTAGGTGGCGGGGCAGTTAAGGGATAGCCTCGAATTAAAGATTTTAGGAGGACACAAAATGAAGTTATCATCTATCAACCTTGGAGGTGGGCCTTCATGACCCAGACTCTGGCTCAAATTATGGAACGGACTAAATGGTTCCGTCAGGCGCGTTTTGGCATGTTCCTACACTGGGGGCTTTACAGCATTCCCGCTCGAGGTGAGTGGGTACTTAGCCATGACCCGGGAATCGTCGAAAGATACCCTAGCTATCTAGACTGCTTCAATCCCGAGGGCTACCAGCCCAAGGAATGGGCACGACAAGCCAAGGCGGCAGGCATGCAGTATATGATTTTGACGGCTAAGCACCACGACGGTTTCTGCCTTTTTGATAGTCAGTGGACGGACTACAAGGCGACTAATACCCCTTGTGGCCGTGACTTGGTAGGGAAATTTGTTGAAGCTGCACGCGCTGAAGGACTCAAGGTTGGCCTCTATTACAGTCTCTTAGACTGGCACCACCCTGACTATCCACATGCGGGCGACCCTTATCATCCCCGCAAGCACCAAGCAGCTGATCCAGGCCAAGATTTCAATCGTTATGTTGAGTATATGCACCGTCAGGTCGAGGAATTAGTGACCCAGTATGGCCGATTGGATATCCTCTGGTTTGACTTCTCTTATGGTCAAATGTGTGGTCAGGCTTGGCGGGCCCAAGAATTGATAGAGCTCGTGCGGGGGCACCAGCCTTGGATTTTGATTGATAATCGTTTGGAGACATCTGGCGAGGGCTTTGGCAGTATTGTAACTGAGACCATCAGCGACTATGCCGGAGACTTTGTCAGTCCTGAGCAAGTGGTACCACATGAGGGCATCCGTAACGAAGCCGGAAACTTTGTGCCTTGGGAGCTCTGCTTGACTATGAATAATAACTGGGCCTATCACGCTAGAGACCATCACTATAAATCATCGACAACGCTCATTCATAAGTTAGTGGAGTGTGTGGCCAAGGAGGGTAACATGCTGCTCAATATCGGGCCAACCGCTCAAGGGCGGTTCCCAGCCGAAAGTCAGGCCATTCTGCGTGATTTTTCTGACTGGATGGATTTACACTCGGAAAGTATCTATGGCTGTGGCTATGCAGATCTGCCAAAGCCTGACTGGGGCTACTATACGCGCAAAGGGCAGACCATCTATGCCCATCTCTTCGAGCAACCGATTGGGCCTCTTTATTTGCCGGGCATTGACCGCGATCAAATCAAACGTATTTCTTGGTTGAATGATGGCTCAGAGCTCCAGGTTTCGGACAGTTGGAATATCAAGGCCTTTCCAGGCTTGACCTTCGTCCAAATGGGGGAAGTGGAGCACTATACTTATCTCCTACCTAACCAGATTGATGCCGTGCTGAAGATTGAATTGAAGGATTAAAAAGGACATAGAGGCTAGGTAAAACTGGCCTCTTTTTTATACGCATATCACTAGCACTGAAGGGTCCTTTTGCGTATACTAGACAGTGGAGATGAGACTAGGGAAAAAATCCAGAGGGTCTTAGATAGCGTGTGATTTGAAGATAGGGAAGTAGGCGAGTGTGTGATAGTAAGAGCGCAGGAAATGAGCCAGAATGCCAATGGCTTAAGATTTTCAATCTTGGCGTCTGGTAGTAGCGGCAATGTCACCTATGTGGAGTCAGACCGCCAACGACTCTTGGTCGATGCGGGTTTGAGTGGCAAGAAGATAGAGTCTCTGATGGCCCAGATTGACCGCAGTGTGGCCGATGTGGATGCCATTTTGGTGACGCATGAACATAAGGACCATATTCATGGGGTAGGCGTTCTATCCCGCAAATATAATTTGCCAGTTTATGCTAATAAGGCAACCTGGCAAGCCATGGATGGGATGCTGGGGGCTATTGACCCTGACAACCGTCGCGAGCTAGAACCAGATCAGTTGGTGACCTTCGGGGACTTGGATGTCTTAACCTATCAAGTCAGCCATGATGCGGCCATGCCTCAATTCTATGCCTTCCAACAGGGAGATAAGCAGTTCGTCATGTTGACGGATTCAGGCTATGTCAGCGAAAGACTTCGTAGCCTTTTGCAGAATGCTAACGCCTATCTGATTGAATCTAACCACGAGATTGAAATGTTACGCTATGGCGCCTATCCTTGGTCGCTTAAGCAACGGATTTTGGGCGACAAGGGCCATTTGTCTAATGAAGATGGCGCCCTGGCCATGGTTGATATGTTAGGGACCAGCACCCAAGATATTTATTTGGGCCACTTGAGTAAGGAAAATAACACCAAGGAATTAGCCCTCTCTACCTGTACAGGTATTCTAGAACAACATGATATTGAAGTCGGTCGTCGGCTCAAGGTTCATATGACTGATCCAGAACTAGCGACGCCGCTTAAGTACCTTTAATCACCTGAATTCAAACCCGCCTTTTGGCGGGTTTTTTATCTTATGTAGAGGCAGATAAGAACAAGTCTTTGCTAGTCAAGAGGGTGGCATACAACAGCCATAATTTCTGATAATTTATCTATAGTTTTGAGATAGTTATTGTGTAAGCGCAGTCATATAATGGGGGGGTAAAGCAAGACCAAATATGAAAGGAGTTAGAAGTATGAGCAAGACAAGTGTTTCCCCCCATTGGCAGATGAAGGCAGCCCTAGCCTCTTCCCTGGCCATTGGTTTGTTGTTGGCCGGAGCCCCTCGGGTAGCGGCAGAAGAAGTGGTGACTTCAGATACAGAGGCTTCCTTAGACCAGCTTAGTCCCAAGACCGAGGTCAGCCAGGCTGCTACGTCCCCTAGTGACAGTTCGAGCCTAAGTGAAGAGCCAGCCCCAAGCCTTGCTAGCAGTGAGTCAGATCAGACCAGTCAAGCGAGTGCAGAAAGCAATCAAGCAAGCGCCAATCCTGCCCCGGCTCAAGAAGTGCCTGACACACCGCAAAAGCAAGGTGGAGAGGTCAAGCCAAAGGAAGTGAAGTTTCAAACCTGGCAAGAACTCCTAGATTGGCAACCGGGAGCGCGTCAGGATGACGAAATTAACCGGGCAGTGTCCCCCTAGCTTCACGTTATCAAGGGCATGTAGTCAACCCGACGGCTAACCCTGATGCTAAGGTTCAAGCCCTATCGAATATGAACGCCAAGGCGGAAGACCATTCCTCTGTTGGGGGCGAGGAGTTTAAGACCTATGCCTTCGACCACTGGCAATACCTGGATTCCATGGTATTCTGGGATGGTTTAGTGCCAAGCCCTGATGTCATTGATGCTGGCCACCGTAATGGGGTGCCAGTCTATGGGACCCTCTTCTTCAACTGGTCCACGAGTCGTGCTGACCGCAAACGTTTCTTGGAGTTCTTGCAAGAAGATCAAGAAGGCTCTAACACCTTCCCGCTAGCGCGCAAGCTGGTTGACGTAGCCAAATACTATGGCTATGATGGCTACTTTATTAACCAAGAAACCACCGGCCATGGCCTCTATGGCAAGGGTGAGAAGATGCGGCAGTTCATGCTCTATGCTAAACAATATGCGGCCGAGCAAAAAGTGAATCTCAAATTTTCTTGGTATGATGCCTTTGATATTAACGGTCAACGTAATCACCAAAACGCCCTAACAGAAGTTAACCGCGATTACATGAAGGCAGAAAAACCACAAGGTCCTGTTCCAGTCGACGAGTTCTTCGCCAATTTCAACTGGGGTAAGGCATCGGTGGATGAATCGGTCAATAGCGCTAAGGAGGTCAATCGTTCTCAGTATGATGTCTATATGGGCTTTGAATTACAGAAGAACTCTTATAAGACCCAGGTGCCATTCTGGGACTTGCTAGATGACCAAGGCAAGCTTCGGACTTCCTTGGGACTCTTTGCACCGGATTCCATTCTAGGGATTGGGACCACCGGGGAAAGTTACCACCGAGAAGAAAATAACTTCTGGACGGGTTTGCAACAAGACCCAACTAAGCCAAAACCAGAAGATAGCACTTGGTATGGCTTGTCTGGCTACATCGCTGATAAAACAGCCATTCTAGGCGACCAATTCCACACCAGCTTCAATACGGGTCACGGTAAACGTTGGTATGTAGATGGCCAAGTCTCTAAAGACTCTGAATGGAACTACCGGTCGGTGTCTGGTATTTTACCAACCTGGCGTTGGTGGATTCGTTCTAAGAATGGGGAAGCTGGCCTTAAGGGTGACTATGACTTTGAAGATGCCTATAACGGCGGGAACTCACTTCAATTTTCTGGTCATTTAGGGGCTAAGAATCCCGAAGAAGCCATGCTTTATGCCACCAAATTAGCTGTGGGTGAGACTACGCAGTTGAAGCTAGCCCACAAAGGTGGCCTAGGAAGTCGTGTCCGGGTCGGCTTAGCCACCCAGGCCAACTATAGCGCCGATAGCTTCCATTACTTTGATTTAACGCCAGGCAAAGACTGGCACCAAGATACTTTGGACCTATCTAGCTTGAAGGGCAAAACTATCTATGCCATTAAGTTTGCCTTTGAGAGTGAGACAGATCAAGCTGCTTATCGCTTCAACCTAGGGCAAATCGACCTCTTGAAGACGGCAACAGCCCCTGTGGCCCCAAGCCAAGTCCAAGTAGTATCCAAGCAACTCAGCTCTAGCCGTCAGGCCCAAGCCCATCTAGCCTTTACTCCAAGTGCCAATGCGGATTACTATGAAGTCTATCAAGAAGTCGCGCCTAATAAATGGCAATTACTGACAGGTTCATCTAACCACCATATTTATTTGGCTAAGGTTAGTCGACCACAGGATGCTAGTGGGACGACCCAAAGGCTAAAAGTAGTAGCTGTTGGCAAGAATGGCTTGCGGTCTGAAGCCGGCTATGCGACTTTTGACTGGCAAATGACCACGTCTGATACGACCCAACCACAAGAGCAGGCACCTAATATTGTGCCAGGAGCTACTGTGACCTTTGCGTCCGGGCCTAGCGATGGTTCTGAGCCAGCTGACGCCATGTTGAACGGGACCATTACCTCTAATGCCGACAAATGGTGTATTCTAGATCCTCAAGGCCATGTCGACATTAAACTCAGCCAGGTCAGAACGGTCCGCCGATGGGTGGTTGAACATGCTGGGGCTGGTGGCGAGTCTGTCAATGACGGTCTCATGAATACCCGCGACTTTGACCTCTACTACAAGGATATGACCACCGGGGAATGGTTATTGGCTAAATCAATTCGTGGCAACCGCGCTCATGTAACGGATGTGGACCTAGATCGACCAATCACTGCGCAAGAATGGCGTTTGGATGTGGTGACTTCCCATAACGGAACGCCTTGGGGGGCCATTCGTATCTATAACTGGAAGATGTATGAACAAGCTGCTTCCAAAGAATCCACCAACCTGCCAATGGCCAATGTGGTGGCTCAATCTTTGGGGAATGGCTATGCCCAAGTTGGTTTGAACAAGGTGCCTGCCAAGGCCACAGTGAGACTTTATGCTGACCGGGAAGCGACTCAGCTACTAGGGGAAGTAAGGGCTGACCAAGCGGGAGACTACAGTTTCCAACCAGTTCGCCTAGCAGAAGGCATCCATTTGCTCTACTATAAGACCTGGGAAGAAGGCAAGGAAGCTAGCAACCTATCCGCAGTCTTGGTAGATGCCACTAGCGCTCACCAAAAGATTAAGGAAGTCAGCCTGGAACAAGGCTTAGAGCAAACGGTCTATCATGTCAAGGATGGCTTGAATCTAGTAGGTGCTAAGCTGCGAGTTCGCCTAGAAGGAGCCAAAGAGGATCAACTCATTAACCTGACTCACCCAGGGGTGACAGTCAGCGGTTATGATGCGACTAAGCTGGGTGCTCAAGATTTAACTGTCAGCTACCTGGGCCAAACCCTGGCTCAAACGCTGAAAGTCTATGTAGCTAAGGCTGATTCGAACGATGACAGTAAGGAAATTACCCATCTGGCTATTACGACTCTACCAAATCAACACTATCGTCCAGGCCAAGACTTAGATTTATCCAAGGGCAGATTCCAAGTAGTGTATTCAGACCAAAGTCACCACACCCATACCTTCCAAGATCCAGGTGTTACAGTCTCTGGTTATGACCCTCAACGATTAGGTGAGCAGAAAGTAACGCTGCACTATCAAGACTTTAGCGTGGACTTCTCTGTTTGGGTGGAAAAAGAAGAAGCTAACTTCGAATATCTCAACCAGAAATTAGCTGAAGTTGAGCGTCTGCTTTCACACTACCGCTATCAATTTGCGACGCCAGAAGAACAGGCGGCCCTTAAGGATAGTGTCAGCAAGGCTCAGGACTTAGTCAAGACAGCAGAGACCGCTGAGCAAGCACAGGTAGATGCGGCACTCGCTAATTTGAATAAGGCCCTAGGCAAGCTATCGGGCCAGAAAGGACGCGATGAGGCGCGCCTAGTTCTAGGGGCAGTTGCCTCATTAGATCAGGACTGGGCGGGCCGTCTACAAGATCCTGAATTAAAGGACAAACTAAGCAAACAAGTCAGTCAGGCGCGTACCTTGATGGACCAAGACTTGGTAAGTCCTGTAGACTTTGCGACAGCTAAGGCGCAACTTGAAGAAAGCATCTTAGCAGCTAAGAAAGTGACGCCAACCGTCTTGCATGACCCAAGTCACGATGTCACCGTCGCCTTCTCAGGGCTGGAGCCAAGTCGGATTACGGGTCTCAAGGTTGGTAAGCTAGGGCCAGAAGACCTGACGGATGCAGAAAAACAAGCTTTGGCGGGACGGCAAGCCCTTGTCTACGATATCGAAGGCCAAGACGCTCAGGGTCAGGATGTGGATACTCAATATCCAGCTAAGGTCAGTCTACCATCGCCTCAAGGTCAAAAAGTAGAGCAAGTACTCTTCTTGCATGAGGACGGGCCAGCACAAAGCTTGCCTTTCCAAGTTCAAGATGGCCGGCTTGTCTTTGAGGGGCCACACTTTACCCACTACGCCTTAGTCTTCGCTAAGGCAGAACAAAGTCAAGAACCGAGCCAACCAGGGCAAAGTGATCCGGTTGGGCCAGAAGACCAAACACAAGCAAGCCAAACTAGACCTGCTGGCGACAAGGTGTTAGCAGCTGCTAGCCATGAGGACCGCCTGCCCGAAACAGGTGAGAGCCCATCTGGCTTTGTTCTAGGTGGACTAGTCCTATCCTTCTTAGGAATCTTAGGTCTAGGTCCTAAACGTGAAAGAGAGTAAGAAGGCGAAACTGCCCCTAAGGGGCAGTTTTTTGTGGGGAATTGATAACAAGTTTGGGGTGCGTGGGTTCCTGACCAAGGGACTTATGCTATAATAGAAGAGAAGGAAGCGTAACCAGGTGTCTCGGCCTGGTTTTGCGCTGAAGGGGGATAGCCATGTTAATCAGTAACTTTTTTGAAGACCTGAGTCTTCAGTCTGTTGGCCAAATGCCACAGGCGGCTTACTTCATTCCCTATGGGAGTTTAGAAGAGGCCAAGCAAGCCAAGCGGCGACAGGAATCGTCTCGCTTTGTGGACTTGAATGGGGACTGGGATTTCCATTATTTTGATAATGTCCGTTTGATTGAATCGCCCTACTGGTTGACGACTCACCAAGAGGGCATAGATTGGACTACGATGCCGGTGCCTAGTTGTTGGCAGTATCAGGGATACGATCACTTTCAATACACTAATACGGAATATCCTATTCCATTTAATCCGCCTTATGTGCCTTATGCCAATCCTGCCGGGCTTTATAAACGAAGCTTTGAGATTAGGGATTTAGCAGACCTGCCTGGGACAGAACTGGTGCTAGAAGGGGTAGACTCAGCAGCCTATGTCTGGGTCAATGATCATTTTGTCGGTTATGGGCAAATTTCGCACAGCTTGCAAGTTTATGATTTAACCCCTTATATCAAAGAAGGGCAGAACCAGCTAGCAGTGCTAGTTCTCAAATGGTGTGATGGGACTTATCTGGAAGATCAGGACAAATTCCGCATGAGTGGTATTTTCCGCGATGTCTATCTGAGACGGCGGTCTGTTCAGGGACTAGTTGATTTTCATCTGCGTCCCCAAGTAGCGCCAGATGGCCAGTCGGCCCAGTTGGAATGGTCTTGGTCCCTTAATCAGACAGGGGGGAGCTGGTCCTATCGCTTGGAAGATGCGGAGGGGCAGCTAGTCTTGGAGGAGACCAATCTGCCACTGGATTCTAGCCAGCAGACCTTGACCTTGTCCCTTGATGAGCCTCATCTCTGGTCGGCTGAAAAACCATACCTATACACGCTCTACTGGTCGGTGGCAGGCGAGACCTATAAACAAGCCATTGGTCTGCGTGAGTTAGCCATCGATAAAGCTGGCCTCTACTGTAACCATCAGGCTATCCGACTCATAGGGGTCAACCACCACGATTCTTGGCCGGATACGGGAGCAACTGTGACCCTGGAACGCCAAGTTCAGGACTTGATGCTTATCAAGCACCATAACTTCAATGCCATTCGGACGGCTCACTATCCAAAGTCACCAGAATTCTATGAGCTTTGTGATCGCTTGGGCTTTTATGTGGTCAGTGAGGCTGACATAGAGTGTCATGGGGTGGTAGACCTATATGGCCGTGGCTATAGCCGTAACTTTAACCAGATAGCGGAGGACCGTGAGTGGCAAGAGGCTCTAGTAACTCGTATGGCAGCCAATGTCTTGCCGCTGCGGAACTTTTCTTCCATTATCATGTGGTCGGCGGGTAATGAATCAGGTTTTGGCGTCAATTTCGAAGTCCTACTGGCCCAAACCAAATCTTGGGATCCGACACGGATTCTCCACTATGAAGGCTATTATTTCCGCGACCCAGCTAAGACGCACAATAAGCAACATGTGGAAGTCTACAGCCGGATGTATCCGTCTATTGAAGAAATCGAGACTCTCTACTTCAACGAGGGGGGCCAATATGCACCACTTGACCGGCCACTCATGCTCTGCGAGTATGCCCATGCCATGGGCAATGGGCCGGGTGGTCTGGAAGATTATTATGACTGCATGCAGCGTCATCCTCAATTGATTGGCCTCTTCGTCTGGGAATGGTGTGACCATGCTATCGCGGTGCCACTAGCAGGACAGGCAGAACCTGCCTACCGTTACGGGGGCGACTTTGGCGACTATCCGCACTTCGGCAACTTCTGTATGGATGGCTTGGTCTATCCGGATCGGACCTTGCATACAGGTCTCTTAGAGCATAAACAGGTCTTCCGACCAGTCCGCTTAATAGACTTTGATTTACAAGCCCATCGAGCTTGCTTCCGTAATGACTATGCCTTTTTGAATTTGGCAGAGGCCCTCTACTTGCGGGTGGAAGCCTATAATCGGGAGGGCTTGCTCTTAACTAGCCAAGACTGTGCAACTTGGCAGGCTAAGCCAGGCCAAACTACTTGGGTCGACTTAACTTGCTGCGGGGACCTAGCGAGTGTGGCCAGTGTCCGCTTTGTCTATTTGGGCCTGGAAAATGAAGAGGAATACGGCTTCGACCAAGTAAGCTTGGCAGCCTATGAAGTTCCTAGTCTGAGCCAAGCAACACAAGTCATTAGTGGCCAGGAAGACTTGGCCAGTTATCGGTTGACCTGGGGCGACCTAGTCTTGACCTTTGATAAGGGCAGTCTGGCGCCAAGTCAAATTAGTTATGCCGCTCAAGAACTGCTCAAGCAAGCCGCCTTCTGGCAAATTTGGCGGGCTCCGACAGATAATGATCGTCATGTTCGTAAGGAATGGGAAGCGGCCAATTATCATTACAGTCAGCTTTGGATTCGAGACAGTCACCTAGAAGTTCAAGCAGATGGCGTTAGCCTACATTTCTCAGGCGCTATGACGGCGCTGGCGCGGCAGAATCCATTGAGCCTGACAGGGGCTTGGAAACTGGCTAAGGATGGCCAGTTAAGTTTGGAAGTCCAAGCTAACTTGGATAGCCAAATGCCTTTCTTGCCACGCTTTGGCCTTTGCCTGCCATTGGTGGATGCCCAGACGGTTCATTATCTGGGACAGGGACCTTTTGAAAATTATGCCGACAAGCAGGCGGCTAGCTACCGGGCCCAATTCAGTTTGGATGCCGGAGATTTCTATGAGCCTTACATTAAGCCGCAAGAAAATGGCAACCGTAGCCAGGTGTCATGGCTAGAAGTTGTCCAAGCGCCGGTTCTCTGGCAAGTTCAAGATCAGACTCCAGCTAGTTCGGGGCTTAACTTCAGTCTGTCGCCTTATAGTGCGCAGACCTTGAGCCAGACGAGCCACCGGGATCAATTGCCGGAGCCATCGGGCTATTATCTCAACCTGGATTTAGCACAAAGTGGTCTAGGGACCAACTCCTGTGGTCCTGCCTTGCCAGATGCCTATCGCATTACAGGACCTAGCTTGTCCTGTCGCTGGACCATGGCCTGGCGACCCCTAGACAACTAAGCCTCAAACAAAAAATCCAGGGCTCTGGTCCCTGGATTTTATAAAAATAAGGCTAAGTTCTTTACTTAGCCTTTTATGTTTATTCAAAGTCTTTGACCATGGCCTTGTAGAAATCATGGTTGTAAATTACGAAGAGATCGTACTGTGGTTTGTCAGGCTTTTTCTCGTCCTGACCGATGCGGTGGCCACTTAAGATAAGGCCGAAATCCTTAGTCTCGACAAAGACCTTATCGACAGGCGAGGGTTCCCGATTAAGCAATCGCTCCATTTGGGCTTCAGGTTTGACCCCTAGGCCTGCCATGCGTTGTCGGATGCTATCGGCGTCTAGCTTAGCCATAGCGAAGGCTAGCACCTTGTTATCGGGAGTTGATAGGAGCACTGCCTCAGGACCGAAGCGGTGGATGGTGTACTTGAAGTCGGTATTAGCTAGTTGAGATTCCTTGCTATCCGTTACTTCCCATTTGAAGAGTTGAGCGAGATTGTCAAGAGTCTTCTTAGCATCCTTGAGGTCTATGGCTTCCTTCAGTTTGGGAGTCAACTCGTTGCTAGCAGCTTCTAGGCTTTCGTAAGAAGTTTGACTTGAGCCAGACTGGCTAGACTCAGATGACGATTGGGCTAGTATGGGGCTAGTCGTTAAGACCAGACCGGCTGCTAATAGACTAAGTTTCTTGAATAAAGGCATATACTTCCTCCTTGACTTACTTGTCTGAGATGGCATCTTCAAAACGAAGACTTGGTTTGACTTGCATCAGATAGCGGAAGAGTTCAATGAGATTGTCGTATTTTTGCTGACTGACAGTCCCCATATCTAAAGAATTCATTTCCTGATCGCCTTCTCTCATGTAGAGGAAGAAGAGGTGGTTGGATGAGACATGTGGGCCGTCTTTCATGCGTTCAATCTTTACACCGATTAGGCTTAACTCTTCGATTTGGTAGTCAATGAAGCCGTTTTTGATATAGAAGAGGGTATCGCGGTAGACATAGAATTGGTTGAGTGGGTCCACAAAGCTAGCTTGCTCCGTCAGCAAGGAGAGGTTGTCACGCAATTCAGGGTAGCGTTGGTAGGTCGCTTCGTAGCGTGCCTTGGTTTCCCGTCTGATTTTGAAAGCCAGGAAAATGAAGCTGATGCCCATAGGGATAAAGAGTAGGCCAAAGATACTAGATATGATAATGCCGACCTGATCCTGTTTATTGATTGCACTCGGGATATTGAGAACAGCCCAAAGACCCATGAGGATGAAGAAAATCCCGAATGGTAAGGCTGTGAACATCGCATGATTATTATTCTGTTTCATTGAAAACCTCCTAAGATAGTCTTTGCCTTATTATAGCATAAGACAAGCTTTTTTGTCTTTGATGGCCAATTAAAAAAGAGGCTGAGACAAGTGACTCAGCCTTTATCCTCAGGCTCCGAAGAAGCGCTATGAGGAGTCTTGTGAAAAGGTACAATCTGATCTTGCCTCGGGTACTTGATCCAGGCGGGGGCTTCGTATACGATGGC
>ERZ772977.335-NODE-335-length-35117-cov-4.566026_pt1 | contig 35117 bp, 32 predicted proteins | sample MGYA00511131_ERZ772977 | MGnify/ENA primary metagenome ERZ772977 (study PRJEB29015, sample SAMEA2737935) | human oral metagenome | biome: human oral; feature: human-associated habitat; material: dental | place: China | collected 2151 ...
TCGCCGACACCCTCCACCCCGACCGCATCGTCTATGGGCTGCCCGAGGACCGCGAGACGGGAGAACGCGCCAAGGCGATTCTCGACTCCTGCTACGCCCCGATGCTGGCCGAGGGCATTCCCCTGGTGGTGGCGAATCTTCCCACCGCTGAGCTGGTGAAGGTGGCGGCGAACGCCTTCCTGGCGACGAAGATCTCGTTCATCAACGCCATGGCGGAGCTGTGCGACGCAACCGGCGGTGACGTCACCCGGCTGGCGGAGGCCATCGGTCACGACGACAGGATCGGGGGAAAGTTCCTCCAGGCGGGTATCGGTTTCGGCGGCGGCTGCCTGCCGAAGGACCTGCGGGCCTTCATGGCTCGGGCCGGGGAACTCGGCATAGACCAGACCCTCACCTTCCTGCGCGAAGTGGATGCCATCAACCTGCGCCGCCGCGACCACGCCGTCGCACTCACCGAGAAGGCGGTCGCGGGACGGCTGGCGGGCCGGAAGGTGGCGGTGCTCGGGATCACCTTCAAACCCGACACCGACGACCTGCGTGACTCCCCCGCTCTCGACATCACGTCCCGCCTGTGGGCGCGCGGCGCCGATGTGCGAATCGTGGACCCTGCCGCCGGACCCGAGCTACGTCGGCGCCAACCCGAGATGCAGGTCTGCGACACCGTCGCGAAGGCCTTGACAGGGGCGGACGCGGTACTGCTTCTCACCCCGTGGAAAGAATTTCTCCGCTTGGATCCGGTGGAGCTGAGAGGAATCGTCGCCTCACCCGCCATCATCGATGGCCGGAATGTGCTCAACCCCAAACTGTGGCAGGAATCCGGGTGGAGATATTACGGAATGGGCCGGGGAGTCTCAGTCTGGTAACCAATCCGGGGGTTTCCTGCCGTCCGAACGGCCATATCTGGGAGTTTCGGTGCGTCTCGACTTGACATCGCACCAACATCGGTCAAAGTATGTTCGCATACTCAAATTCTTTAAGGAGACATCAATGACAAAGCGTGAACTGATCCAGGCCATAGCGGCCAAGGCTGGGCTCACCAACGCACAGGCCGAGGCCGCGCTCGATGCCTTCGGGGACGTTATCACCGAAGCGCTCGTTGCCGACAAGAAGATCCAGCTTCCCGGCGTGTTCACCGCCTCCACCACACAGCGTGCCGAGCGCGAGGGCCGCAACCCGGCCACCGGGGAGGCCATGACCATCCCGGCTCGCCGCGTCGCGAAGTTCACCCCGGCCAGTGCCCTGAAGAACGCTCTCTGAGCCTTCTTTGAACCGGCTGCTTGAAACGCCGCACCCTTTGGGTGCGGCGTTTCAATTCTCGTGCGCGGGAATTGAATATGCATTTCCAGCACGGCTGAAAGACGAAACTGGCCGTAGCCCCGGGGGCACGGCCAGTTTCTCTGTGATGGTCGGTTCAGCGAACGTCAATGAACTGGTTCGTGGCGGCCGACTCGATCATCGCCTCACAGACCCGAACTACTTGGGCGCCCTGCTCCAACGTGACGATATCGGAGTCCTGACCGAGTACGGCGTCACGGAAGTTCTCGTGTTCGGTGCGCAGCGGCTCCGGTTTCGCAATGGCGAATCGCGTCACGTCGCCCTCGGAGACGCCACGGAACTGGGCGATGTCGTCCCAGGTGGTGGCGATGCGGCCGTTGGCGTAGAAGGTCAGGTCCGCGGTGAGGGTGTCCGCGATGAACATGCCCTTCTCGCCCGTCACGATGGTCAACCGTTCCTTGGTGGGGGTCAGCCAGTTGACGAGATGGTTGGACATCAGGCCGCCCGACAGCTGGCAGGTGGCCGAGACCATGTCCTCGTACTCGCGCCCCGCCTTGAACATGGTGCGGGCCGCGACCAGTTCGTAGTCGCGCTGCGTGACCCACGCGGTCAGGTCGATGTCGTGGGATGCGAGGTCCTTGATGACCCCGACATCCGCGATGCGCGCTGGGAACGGGCCCTGACGGCGGGTGCAGATCTGGTACAGGTCACCCAGCTCGCCCGCCTCGAGGCGTTTGCGCAGCTCCTGCAGTGACGGGTTGTAGCGCTCGATGTGGCCGACGGCCCCGACAAGCCCCTTCGACGCGAACGCCCTGACGAGACGCTGGGCATCCTCGAAGGTTTTCGCGAGCGGCTTCTCGATGAGCGCGTGCACGCCGGCCTCCGCCACTTTGAGGCCGATCTCCTCGTGGTACATGGTGGGAGCCGCGATCACGACGTAGTCGAGGTTCTGCTCCAGCAGCGAATCGACATCGGGCAGGATGGGCAGCCCCTCGGCGACGCCGTGCGGGTCACCCTGGGCATCGGCCACCGCGACGAGATCGACCCCGTCGATGGCACGCAGGTTACGGGCGTGGTGACGCCCCATCATTCCGAGGCCGATGAGACCGGCACGCAGGTTACTCATCAGGCACCCGCCTTCGCGAGGGTGTTGACGGCGGTCACGATGCGCTCCAGGTCCTCCTGGGTCAGCGACGGGTGAACCGGCAGCGACAGGCACTCCTGGGCGGCGCGTTCGGTCTCCGGCAGCTCGACCGGCGACTGGAACGGCTTCAGGCGGTGGTTCGGGACGGGGTAGAACATCCCGGAGCCGACCTGGTACTCCTCCTTCAGCGCCTTCGCCAGGCCGTCGCGGTCCTCGGGGACGCGGATCGTGTACTGGTGGTACACGTGGACGGCGCCGTCGGCCACCGGCGGCGGGGTGACGCCCTTCAGGTTCGCGGACAGGAACGCGGCGTTCTCCTGACGGGCCTTCGTCCAGGCGTCCACCTTGGTCAGCTGCACCCGGCCGATGGCGGCATGGATGTCGGTCATGCGATTGTTCAGGCCGACGACCTCATTGTGGTACTGCTGCAGCATTCCCTGGTTGCGGTACAGCCTGACGTTGCGTTCGATGGTGGCGTCAGCGCAGGAGACCATGCCGCCCTCACCGGAGGTCATGTTCTTGGTGGGGTACAGCGAGAACATCGCGAACTCGCCGAAGGCACCGACCGGAGTGCCGTTCAGCGACGCGCCGTGCGCCTGGGCGGCATCCTCGAACAGCAGCAGCGAGTGCGAGTCGGCGATGGTGCGCAGCGTGTCCATCTTGGCGGGGTGGCCGTACAGGTGAACCGGCATGATCGCCTTGGTGCGCTCCGTGATGGAGGCCTCCACGGAGGCGGGATCGAGGGTGAAGTCGTCGGCGGAGATGTCGGCGAACACCGGGGTGGCGCCGGTCAGGGCGACGGAGTTGGCGGTGGCTGCGAAGGTGAACGACGGCACGATCACCTCGTCGCCCGCGCCGATCCCGCAGGACAACAGGCCGAGATGCAGGCCCGAGGTGCCGGAGTTGACCGCCACGCAGGCGCGGCCGAGTTTGAAGTGCTCGGAGAACTCAGTCTCGAAGGCCGCCACTTCAGGGCCCTGAGCGATCATGCCGGAACGCAGCACCCGGTCGACGGCGGCGCGTTCCTCTTCGCCGATGATCGGCTTTGCGGGGGGAATGAAGGACTGGGTCATCGGGCTTCCTTTACGAGGTTGAGGGTTTCGCCCACCTGCTCGAACTCGTCGCCGGTGTGCGGGTCACGGAATGTGTTGGGGCCGGTTTCCTCGAGGGGAAAACCGGAGCGGCCCACCCATTTGATGCGCCGGGCCGGGACCCCGGCCACCAGCGCATGGGCGGGAACGTCACGGGTGACGACGGAGCCGGCGGCGACCGTCGCCCACTCGCCGATCGTGACGGGGGCGACGCACACGGCGCGCGCGCCCACGGAACTGCCGCGTTTCAGGGTCACCCCGACCGGTTCCCAGTCATGGGCGCTCTTCGATGTGCCGTCGGGGTTGACGGCGCGAGGGAAGGTGTCGTTGGTGAGCACCGCGGCGGGGCCGACGAAGACCCCGTCCTCCAGGTGCGCGGGTTCGTAGACGAGGGCGTAGTTCTGGATCTTGCAGTTGTCCCCGACGTGCACGCCGCTTCCGATGTAGGCTCCCCGTCCCACGATCACGTTTTCACCGATCTCGGCGCCGCCTCGTACCTGGGCGAGATGCCAGATCGACGAACCGTCTCCGATCCGGATGTCGTCATCCAGGTCAGCTGACGGAAGAATGCGGGGTTCAGCCATGGGGTCCGCCTCTCAATCACTTGGGTCCGGGTTGCAGTCTAGCCTCAGGTTCGCTTTCCGATAACCATGTGAACAGCGCTGAAAAAGCATCTGCCGGTGGTTGCCGCCGCATTCCGGAAACGACCCGGCGTCCCCACCCGGGTCGCGCCGCCCCTTGAAAGAAGCGCCACTGCGACCCGCCCAATGAATCCTCGCCGACGCTGGCCTGCCGGGACACCGATCATCCCCCGGCTCCGCCAGGGCCCTTCCCGGGCCCCGGCGGAGCCGGGATATATGGTGGCTCCCATGCGGAATCTCAATGTGGCGGAGCTGGCGACCAAGGTCGTTGAGGGATCCAGGGGCCATGTGGCAAGGGCCATCACCCTGGTGGAATCAACCAAGCCCGAACACCGGGCGCAGGCCCACGAGCTGCTGCAGCTGATCAATCCGTACACCGGAAAGGCGTTTCGCGTCGGCATCTCGGGCGTGCCCGGGGCCGGCAAGTCGACATTCATCAACGCAATGGGCATCAAGCTGATAGAGGAGCACCGCCACCAGGTGGCGGTGCTCGCCGTCGACCCGTCGTCGACCCGCACCGGCGGTTCCATTCTCGGCGACCGCACCCGCATGGGAGACCTCGCCATGCGGGAGGAAGCGTTCATCCGTCCCTCGCCATCGGCCGGGCACCTGGGTGGCGTGGCCCGCGCCACCCGCGAGTCGATGCTGGTGCTGGAGGCCGCGGGCTACGACGTCGTGCTGGTCGAGACCGTGGGCGTCGGTCAGTCGGAGGTGGCTGTCGCGGGCATGGTCGACACCTTCCTGTTCCTGCACGTCGCCCGCACCGGGGATCAGCTGCAAGGCATCAAACGCGGCATCCTGGAACTGGCCGACGTGATCTCCATCACCAAGGCCGACGGCGACAACGAGGGCGAGGCCCGGGTCTCGGCCCGCGAACTCAGTATCGCCATGAAACTCATCTCCAGCGACGAGTCGCGGCGGCGCCCCCCCGTGCTGACCTGTTCCTCCTACACCGGGGCCGGTCTTGCCGAGGTGTGGGAGGCGGTCACGAAGCACCGCGCCGACCTGGAAGAGGCCGGGGAACTCATCAGCCGTCGCAGGTCCCAGCAGCGCTCCTGGCTGTGGAACATGGTGGAGCAGGAGATCATCCAGTCTCTGCGCACCTCCCCTGAGGTCCGCGAGGTCGCGTCCCGCGTCGAGACGGATCTCGCGGCCGAGAGAATCAGCGCCGTGGAGGGATCGGCCAACATTCTTGAGGCCTTCGCCCACAGCTTCCGTCACCCCTCGGCCGGACCGGCCGAGAGGTGAGGGATGGTGCGGGGCCCCGGCTGCCGGGCCCCCGACGACAACGGGTAGGTTCTACATGAACCACGTGGAGCGGCCAGACCGGCTGCGTGGGCCGCCACATGGCGCTTCCAGGCCCGTTTCACGGTCCGCCGGCAGGCGAGTCAGGTGACCACGATTGGCCTGTCCTCTAAGCTGGTTCCGTTGAGAGGAGGGTGAATGGGCGTGTTCGACCGCGCTGAGAAGAAGATCGGCGCCGCTGTTGACAAGGTTTTCGCCCGCGCCTTCAAAGGCGACGTGCAGCCCGTCGAGATCGCGGCGGGTATTCAGCGGGAGCTGGATTCCGAGGCCAAACTTCTCAGCCGCGACAAGCGGCTGGTGCCGAACGTGTTCACGGTCTCCCTCTCCCCCCACGACTACAACAGGCTGTTCCCCTACACCAAGACCCTCAACTCGGAGATCATCCCGGAACTCAGGGCGCACGCCGCGGAACGATCCTACGTCTTCAACGGCTCCATCCAGATCCTCTACATGCTGGAACAGTCACTGCCCACGGGGCAGTTCCGGGTGACCAGCCAGGCGGTCGCGACGGCACCCGATCAGGCTCCCACCCCCAGACCGCGGGCCTCGCAGCAGTTGGTGCTGGAGGTCGGCGGGGTACGGCATCCGCTGGTACCCCCGGGATTGGTGATCGGCCGCGGCTCAAACGCGGATCTGCGCGTCAACGATCCCGGGGTGTCGCGGCGCCACGCCATGATCTCGGTCTCCGGACCGCTGGAGAACCGCACCATCCGCATCGAGGACCTCGGCTCCACCAACGGCATCGTCGTCGACGGGTCCCGGGTGCAGACCGCCCAGCTCAGGGACGGTTCCCGTATCGAAATCGGCAACACGAGGATGCTGGTGCATTCGCCGTCGGAGGCCTGAGCCCATGTCAGATCTCGTCGCGGCGGCGATCAAGATTGTCTTCCTAGCCCTGCTCTGGCTGTTCATCGGCATCCTCGCCGACGTGATCCGCAAGGACATGTTCGGCCGGAAGGTGTCGGCCTCCGACCTGCCGGCGAACGAGCAGGCGCCTGCCAGGCGCGGCAAGGCGAGTCGCCAGCCCACCCGGTTCGCCATCACCCAGGGCGCCCAGCAAGGACTCTCCATCCCGCTGGAACCAACCATCAACCTGGGACGCACCTCCGACTCCACCCTCCTCCTCGACGACGACTACGCATCCTCCCGTCACGCGCAGCTTGTGCAGCGCGATGCCGAAACCTGGGTGGTGACCGATCTCGGGTCCACCAACGGCACCTACGTGAACGGCAAACGCATCACCGAACCCACCCCGATGGGGGTCAACGACATCCTCCGCATCGGCCGCACCATGATGAAACTGGAGGTGTGAGGCCGATGTTCTCCCTTGACTTCCGCGTCCACTCCGAGGTGGGACGGGTCCGCAAGAACAACCAGGATGCGGCCTTCGCAAGTCCCAACCTGTTGGTCGTCGCCGACGGCATGGGCGGAGCGGCCGCCGGGGACCTGGCCTCCGCCGTGGCCGCGAAGGAAGCGAGTGAGGGGGATCGACGCCTCGACGACGAGCACCTGGTGGAGCACATGGCTGGCGTTGTGCAGCGCGCCAACGACAAGCTGGCCGACCTGATCGAGAACGACCTGGAACTGGACGGGATGGGCACCACCTTCTCGGGAGCGGCTTTCTCGGGCACGATGCTGGGCGTCGCGCACATCGGCGACTCACGTGGTTACCTGCTGCGCGACGGCGAGTTGAAGCAGCTCACCCACGACCACTCATGGGTGCAGTCGCTGATCGACGAGGGCCGCATCACCCCGGAACAGGCTGCCACCCATCCGCACCGGTCGCTGATCCTGAAGGTCCTCAACGGGGCCGGGGACACGGACCCGGACTTCTTCGAGCTGCCGGTGCAGGATGGCGACCGGGTGCTGTTCTGCTCCGATGGCCTGTCGGGTCTGATGACTCAGGAAGAGCTGCACGAGCTGATGGCACTCGACGATCTCGACGAGTGTGTCTCCCGCCTGTCGGCACTGGCGAACGAGCACGGCGGCCACGACAACATCTCCTTGGTGCTGGCACAGGTGGTGCCGCAGAGCGACGAACTGGACGCCGCGGAACCGCGACTCGCCGGCTCCGCCTTGGAACGCGACATTCCCGCCATCACCCACGAGGAGGATGGCCCGGGCTATCCCGAACCGGAACCCGTCGAGGACCCGGACCACGACTCCACGGAGCAGGCCCGCTACGCCCCCCAGGAGAGCAGGAACAAACGCCGTTGGCCCACCACCCTGGCGGCGGTTCTGGCGGGGGTGATCGTGGTGGGGGCGGCTTTCTGGGGGGTGCGGGTCTACAGCTCCTCCCGGTACTTCATAGCGGCCACCGACGGGCGGATCGGCATCTACAACGGCCTCCCGGGCGCGTTGCTCGGCCACGAGATGAACACCCTGGTGGAGCGCCGCGACACCCGGGTCTCGGATCTTCCGGTGTTCTTCCAGCGGCAGGTGGCCAACACGATCGGTTTTTCCGACCTCACATCCGCCAGCGACGCGGCGAACATCCTGGACGGCTACGCGGCCCGCTGCGCCAGGGCACGTCAGCAGAGGCTCGGTCCCTCGACGCAGCCGGGTGAATCGCGGCCGAGCGAATCGGAGGGCCCGGGCCTGCCGACGGACCCCGTCGCCACGGCGTCATTGTCGAATTCACCGGGGCAGACGAACTATCCGACGATGCTCGCCCCGATGAGCCCGACGGCCGCCGAGGAAGCGGATCCGGAGGCCTGCTGATGTCGGTCATGCAGCAGCCCTCGGCCACGGGCGAATACATCATCTACCGGCAGCGGCGCGGGGTCGAGTTGGTGCTGACACTCATCGCGTGCACATTCGGCGTGGTGGGGTGGATCGTCTCCTATCTGCACCTCAAGGGTGCGCCACCAAACGGCCTGATACCCGGCACCCTCGTCTGGTTCGGAATGGCACTGGCCGCGCATTTCGTCATCAGGTGGCGCATTCCCTACGCGGACCCGGTGATCCTGCCGATCGTGTTCCTGCTCAACGGCCTCGGCCTGGCCATGATCGCCCGCCTCGACAACGCCAAGAACACGCACGCCGCCACGAACCAGCTGCTCTGGACGGGGCTCGGTGTCCTGCTGTTCTCCGCGGTCGTGATCTGGCTGCGTGATCACCGCCGGCTTCAGCGTTTCCCCTACCTGTTGTTCCTGACGGGTGCGATGTTGCTGCTGCTGCCGTTGCTGCCGGTGATCGGTATAAACTTGAATGGTTCACGCATCTGGATCAGGCTCGGTCCGCTCAGCTTCCAACCCGCTGAGGTGGCAAAGATCCTCCTGGCGCTGGCCTTCGCCGCCTATTTCTACGAGAAACGCGACCTGCTGGCCCTGGCCGGCAGGCGCTTCATCGGCCTTGAGTTCCCGCGCGCCCGTGACCTCGGACCCATCGCGGTGATGTGGTTCCTCTCACTGGGCATCATGGTGTTCCAGAACGACCTCGGCACCGCCCTGTTGTTCTTCGGCCTGTTCACTTTCATGATCTACGTGGCGACGCAACGCAGGATCTGGCCTGTCCTGGCTGGTGTGGCGTTCGCACTCGCGGGGTTCCTGGCGTGGCGGTTCACCGACCGAGCTCCGCGCCGGGTCGAATCCTGGCTGAACCCGTTCAACGACTACGACGCCAACGGCCAGATCATCGAGGCGCAGTTCGGTTACGCCTGGGGCGGGCTGTTCGGGCGCGGCTGGGGCCAGGGTGCGTCATGGAGAATCTCGCAGAATGAAAGTGATTTCATCGCAGCCAGTCTCGCGGAGGAGATCGGGATCGTCGGATTGATGGCGATCGTGCTGCTGTACGGATTCATCATCGCTCGTGGCATGAAGACCGCTTTGATCTGCCCCGACGGTTTCGGCAAGCTCCTGGCGGGCGGACTGGCGTTCACCTTCGCGCTTCAGGTGTTCTCGATCATCGGCGGCATCACCCGTCTGCTGCCCCTGACAGGCCTGACAACGCCGTTCATGTCGCAGGGCGGTTCCTCCCTGATCGCGAACTGGATGATCATCGGAATCCTGCTGGTGATCTCCCATCGTGCGCGCATGCCCCAGCGCGCCACAGCCACCCCGCAGGAGCTGATGACTCCTGCCCAGTCGACGGCGGTGATTGCGAAATGAATGCTCCCCTGCGGAAGGTCAGCATCTTCATCTCACTGCTGATGGCGGCGCTGCTGGTGAACATCACCTGGCTCACCGTCGCCAGGACGGATTCCCTCCTCAAGAATCCGCGGAACGTGCGGGTCCGGGATGCCGAGTTCAACACCAACCGGGGTGCGATCCTGGTCGGCAACGAGGCGATCGCGATGTCGACGCCCGCGTCGGGGAAGTTCCCGTGGCAGCGCACCTTCCCCCAGGGTGAGACGTATTCCTCGGTGACCGGTTGGTACTCGTACTCCTACGGCAAGCAGGAGCTGGAGCGCAACTGGAACGCGGAACTGACGGGCACGGCGTCGTCGCAGACATTCACGCGACTGGTTGACCTGTTGACGGGCAAGAAACCACAGGGCGCGAACCTGAGCACGACGCTGAACCCGAAGGCCCAGGCCGCGGCGCTGAAAGCCCTGGGCAAGCAGCAGGGAGCGGCCATCGCCGTCGACTACACCACCGGCGAGATCCTGGCCCTGGTCTCCACCCCCACCTACGACCCGAACCTGCTGACCTCCACCGACACATCAACGGAAACACAGAACTGGAATGCCCTGATCGACGACTCCGAAGAGCCTCTGAAGAACCGGGCGTTGCGTGAAATCTTTCCCCCCGGTTCCACCTTCAAACTGGTGACTGCGGCGACCGCCCTGGAGTCCGGGTACGACCCGTCGTCCACCGTCGCATCGCCGACCAGCTACCAAGCCCCCGGTTCCAGCCATGGAATCGGCAACTCCACGGACTGCGGAGGCACGGAAACCACCCTTGAACACGCGCTGGCGATGTCCTGCAACACCGCCTTCGCGAAGCTGGGCGTGGATCTGGGGCAGGCGAAGATGCTCGATACGGCGCAGCGTTTCGGTTTCAACTCGGCTCCCGGCGTCGACCTGCCGTCCGCGACCTCCAATTTCCCCACGCAGATGGATCCCGCCTACCTGGCCCAGTCCAGCATCGGGCAGTACGAGGTGGCCGCCACCCCGTTGCAGATGCTGATGGTCGCATCCGCCATTGCAAACAATGGGGTGTTGATGAAACCGCACGTGGTCAAGAACGTCACCGGCAGTGATCTCAAGGTGATCCAGACCATCCAGCCCGAGCAGGCAGGTCGCCCGATCAGCGAGGGTACCGCCAAACAGCTCAAACAGATGATGGAGAATGTGGTCAGCGACGGCACCGGTTCGCCCGCGCAGATCAGGGGACTCACCGTCGGGGGTAAAACCGGCACCGCCCAGTCGGATCCCGATCGTCCCCCCTACGCGTGGTTCGTCGGCTACGCCACCGAGCCGCACGTCGCCGTCGTGGCTTTCGTGCAAAGCACGTCGGTTGAACGAAACGACATCTCGGGTGGCAAGGTCGCCGCGCCAGTGTTCAAGGCCGTCGTGGAGTCCCTCCGATGAGGGCGGGCAGAAACTGGCCCGATGGGCCACAATGGTTCCCGATCAACCGAAAGGACCAGTGCGATGACTGAGCGCGGCACCCTGCTGGGCGGGCGTTATGAGCTCGACCAGATCATTGGGCGTGGCGGCATGGCGGAGGTGTGGCGGGCCCGCGACCTGCGGCTCGTTCGTGACGTCGCCATCAAACGCCTGCGCATCGACCTGGCCAGCGACCCCACCTTCCAGGCCCGGTTCCGTCGCGAGGCCCAGTCGGCGGCGGGTCTGAATCACCCGAACATCGTCGCCGTCTACGACACCGGTGAGGAACGCGACACCAAGTCGGACGTGATGGTGCCCTACATCGTGATGGAGCTTGTCGAGGGCGTGACCCTGCGGGAGGTGCTGCGCGACGGCCGCAAGATCGTGCCCGCCCGTGCGCTTGAGTTCACCGCCGGAGTATTGGATGCCTTGTCGTACAGCCACCGGGCCGGGATCATCCACCGTGACATCAAACCCGCCAACGTGATGCTCACCCCCGCCGGCACCGTGAAGGTGATGGACTTCGGCATCGCCCGGGCCGTGGCCGACACCTCCGCGACCATGACACAGACCGCTGCGGTGATCGGCACCGCACAGTACCTGTCACCGGAGCAGGCCCGTGGGGAGAAGGTCGATCAGCGTTCGGACCTGTACTCGGTGGGTTGCCTGCTGTACGAACTGCTGTGCTCGGAGCCGCCATTCAAGGGCGATTCCCCCGTCTCCGTCGCCTACCAGCACGTCCGGGAAACGCCCGTGCCGCCCAGTCAGCGCGACCCGGAGGTGACCCCGGCGATGGACGCCATCACCTTGAAGGCGTTGGCGAAGTCGCCGGATGACCGCTACCAGGACGCCCGCGAGTTCCGCGAGGACATCCTGCGCGCCCTGAACGGGCAGCCCGTGATGGCGGCCTATTCCTCCCCGGTCGAGATGCCGACGACGGTGATGCCGTCCCCCGCACGACGCGCGGCCCCGGGCACCACCACCCCCACGGATGCGAACGCGGTGGAGGCCACCTCCGTGAACGGCGCTGTCGGCACCATGGAGCCCGTGGAGGGCGAGGAGGAGCCGAAGAAGAAACGCAAGAAGACCCTGGTGGTTGTCTCGGTGCTGGTCGGGTTGCTGGCGATCGGCATTGCGGCGGCCATCTACATGGTGCTCAACTCGGGCCCGAAGCAGGTTGCGGTGCCGAACGTCGTCGGGGCGCTCCAAGCCAATGCGGAAGCCACCATGAAGGAGCAGGGCTTCGAGACGAAGGTGGAGAACATCGAGTCCGACGACGCCAGCAAGGGCAAGGTGGTCGACACCGATCCGAAGGCCGGGGCACAGGCAACGTCCGGGAGCGTCGTGACCCTGAAAATCGGCGTGGGCCCGACCCAGATGAAGATCCCCGACGTGAAGGGCAAGAGCTTCGACGAGGCCTCGAAGGCGCTCAAGAATGCCGGTTTCACGGGCCAGATCTCCAAGGCCGACATGGATCCGGCGAAGGAGGCCGCTGACGCCGTGAAGGATCAGGCGCAGGAAACCGAGCCGGCAGCGGGCCAGGCCGCCGCTCTGGACCAGGCCATCACCGTGCGAATCGCCACGGGCAAGTCCGCGGTACCCGACTTCACCGGCATGACCGTCGATGAGGCTCGGGCAAAGGCCGCTGAGCTGGGCTTCAAGACGAGGGTGAGCGTGGTGGAGAAGGAGAGCACGGCGCAGGCTGCCGGGAAGGTCTTCGAGCAGGATCCCGAGGAGGGGAAGGCCCTGGACCGCAAGTCGGGAAAGATCACGGTCGCCATCGCGAAGGCCGCCCCCACTACTGCAAAGATGCCGAACTTGGTTGGCATGGATGAGAACCAGGCCACCCAGGCTTTCAAGAATGCCGGTTTCACGGGCAATCTGCGCATCACGAAGGTGACGACGACCGACCCCACCAAACCGGCCGACAGGATCTACTCGCAGAGCGTCGCACCGGACACGGAGCTCGACAAGAACTCCTCCGATGTCTCGGTGGAGATCGCCATCCCACCCCAAACGACGGCCCCGACCAACCCCTTCCCGTCACCGGTGCCGTCCCCGACGCGCTGACCCGGTTTCGGGCCGGTCGACACAAAGCCCCGCTCCCCGGTTGCCGGCCGGGTTGTTTTCGTGTCTCAGAGGTCGACGTCGGCGGCGACCAGGGGGCCGAGTCCTGATGCGCGGGCCGGGGCGTCGGTGTCGCCGCAGGTGACCAGCCAGTTGGCGAGCATCTGGTAACCGCCCTCGGTGAGCACCGATTCGGGGTGGAACTGCACCGCTTCCATGGGCCATTCGCGGTGACGGACGGCCATGATGACCCCCGCTTCGGTGCGGGCCGTGACCTCCAGCTCCTCGGGCAGTTTCTCCTCGACGGCAGCGAGGGAATGGTAGCGGGTGGTGCGCAGTGGCGACGGCAAACCGGTGAAGACGCCTTTACCGTCGTGGGTCACGGACGAGACCTTGCCGTGCAGCAGCTCACCGGCCCGGTCGACGACACCGCCGAGGGCGACGGCCATCGCCTGGAGCCCGAGACAGACCCCGAACAGCGGTGTGTGCCCGCCGAGTCGCCGGATGACGTCGACGCACACCCCGGCGCGTTCCGGGGTGCCGGGGCCGGGTGAGAGCAGCACCCCGTCGAAGACGTCCTCCCAGCCGGGTTCCGCGAATCGCGGATCGTCGTTGCGCCACACCCCCACGTCGGCACCGATCTGGGCCAGGTAGGAGACGATGTTGTAGACGAACGAGTCGTAGTTGTCAATGACGAGGATGCGTGCCACGGGCGCAATTCTGTCACGACGCGGCAACCGACGCGCCCACGCCGCGGCGTCTCCTCACCGGTCCTGACGGAGAAAGTCGTTGGGCCCGTAGGAAGGGCCCAACGGCTTTGGCGTCCGCTACCCGGCGCTGTATCCGGTTCGGGGCAGTCCGGGTTTGACCGGCGACCTGCTGGGCGGCGGGGCCGAGGTCGGTGACGGCAGTCCCGTCGACGGCGATGCCGTGGGAGTTGCCGATGGTGGCAGGGGGTCCGGTGGCACCGTCACGCCTCCGGAGCCGCTGGCGCTCGGCGACGGGCTCGGGACCTCCGAGATCGTGGGTGAAACGCTCGGCTCGCCGCTCGGGATCGGTTCCGCAGTTGGGGAGACAGTCTGGCTCGGGGAGGCTGTGGGACTTGGCGACTCCGACGGAGCGACGGAGGGCGTCACGGTCTGGGTGGGCGATGCCGAAGGACTCGGTGTCGGGGAGGGTGAGGGGGGACGGAGGAACTGCTCGGGGTCTTCGCACTCGTCCCCGATCCAGTTGCCGTCAATGTCCTGCTGGTTGGGATTTGCGACATCCGGACAGTTGTCGTAGGCGTCGGGTATGACGTCCCCGTCCCGGGTGATGTCCAGTTTGGTGGAACCCACGGAGGTTTCCCCCTTGGCATCGGTGACCCTCACCATCACGTGACCGCTCACCTCCTTGTCGTAGCGGTGGACGACAGTATCGGCGGTGGTGGTTTCATCGAAGGTGCCGTCGCCGTCGAAGTCCCACTCGTACTTCTTCACCCCACCATTGGGTGAGTGGCTGGCCCGGGCATCCAGCCGAACCTCGGAGCCAACCTTGGCGACATAGGGACCCTGAAGCCAGGCGAAGGGTTTGTCAGCGGCTCCCTCGGTCACGTCATTGGCAACGTCCTCCGGCGTTTTCCCGGCTGTGCTGTTGGGGATCGCCTTGCCGCCCGTGGCTTCGGCGAGGTGCGCCAGCCCCTCGCCGATCGTGGCGGGATCACTGACCGGTACGACCTGGGTGTTGGAGACCGCGTAAGAACCAAGGCGAAGGGACTACCACGTCAGACCGGTGACGGGTTCGGGATCCTTGGCCGGTCCGTCTCCCAGTACCAGCATCACCTTGCTCGCATCCTTGCGCCAGTTCAAGGACAGACCCGCGAAGATTCCGCTGTACACCGATTCCGCAGGATCGCCGGCGGGAGCCAACTCGACTTTGCCGAGCGCGTTCAGAATGTCTCCGGGATTTTCGGTGAAATCCTGATCCACCCGCGATGGATAATTTCCGGCCACACCGCCCCCTTCCGGGTGGTCCTGATATGTCACGAGAGCGTACCGGGTGTCACCACCGAAGATGGAAGGGAGCATGGTCATTTGAATCGACGCCACCGTCTCCGACCACTTGTCACGCATGGATGAGGTGGCATCAACCACGAAAACCACATCCCTCTTGGACTGATGACCGCCGAGCAATGGGGCATTCTGCGAGACTCCCGAGGATTGGATCAACCTGCCCATCTCACGATGCCCGGCAATGTTCGGGTGCCAGAAATTCGTGTAGGTGGCAGAGCCCTGAGCCTCTATCTTGCCATCCTTGTAATCCCCCTCCGTCTCCAAGAACTCATTCAGCCAGCGCTGGGGATTCGTTTTCTCTTTCATCCCCCATCCATCGAAATCAGGGTCCGGCTCATGGCCGGAGAAAGCCGCGGGGGTCTGTTCGATGAACTTCACCCTCCCCGGGTATTTCTTGTTCAGGCGCTGCACGAGCTGCTTCTGGTGCTCCACTGCTTTCATACCAAGTTCACGCACGGCAGCAGAGGCGTCGTACTGTCCCGAGTCGGTCTTGACAAGGTGGGGCTTGTCCAGCGAGAGCAGGGGATAGCTCATGAGAATCACCTGGGAAGAAGGATTACCGGACATCTTCTCGGAGAGAAGTTTTCCAATAGTACCCTCAACGGCATCCATGACATCCGACAAGTCAGCGTCCGCTTGCTTAATGTGCGCCTTGCAGTCATTCCCATTTCCCACCCCGTATTGGGGCAACCCCACAGGAACGAAACAGCTCAGGATAATCTTGGAGAAGTCGGCATCGTTACCCCCCATTGTCATCAACACCAGATCGGTGCCCTTGTCCACTGAATCGGCCTGCGGCTTGAGGGTCAGTTTGCACCGATAGGTGAAGTACGAGCTTCCTCCGAGTCGGCTGATTTGGTAGTCGACCCCGATGATGTCGTCGCTTGACCTGACGGAGCAGGCGTCCGCCTGCTCCAGGCGGGAACGCACATCATCCTCGGAGTCCCCCTCGGCGATACGCAGGTATTGCTCCTCCACCGTTCCGGGCTCAAAGATGTTCTTGAGCACTCCTCCCGAGCACGCCCGATTCACATACGTCACATCGACGCCGAGAGCGTTCGCCGATTCCACGAATCGTTGGCCCCAGTTCTTGGAGCTACGTTCGCACCACGCCGCACCATAGTAGGATCCTGCCCCATTCCCGGCCGAGAACGAATCACCGAGCTGAACGACCGACAACTGCTTGGAAACCGGACGCGGAGCCTCCATCACCTTATCCGCATTCGCCACCGTAGGATGTAATACCCCGGAGGCGGCAAACAGAACCGCCGCCACGACCAGTCGAATTAATTTTCTCAAGACTCCTCCAACTTTATCCACGATTTTGAACTTATCCAGGCTTCAGCCACCCTGACTCACGGCTCATCAAAAACCCTGAGCTTGATAATCAGGTCGGCCGAGTCATTGTCAGATATGAAGACACGTGCAGCCACGTCGCGGTTTAATTTTCTGCCCACGCCATACCATTTTGGGTGGCAGACCGCTCTCAAACTCCTTTTCCCAGCCCGCTTCCTTGGCGAAGGCAACTGCCCGATCAAAGATCTCCTGCCGATCAGCATCACCCAAGGAGAATACTCTCCTCACTTCGGTAAACTGGGGCTTGCCCAAGGGGCGCTGGTACCCGCTCTCGGAGCCCTCCTTCAGGGTCAGGTCCAACAGGTCCTTGGCAGCCATGGGATCCTCCAGGAGCACCGGCAACTGCGACCGATCCTCCACCAGATCATCCGCGGCACCACAACCGGCCAGTAAACCCACCCCCACCAGCAGCACACCCCGACGCGACCACGAAGCAAAGCCGTCATGAACCCCTCTGTCCACCATGCAATGATCCAACCACACCACACAGCCAGCCAGAAGCAGTCCGTTTGGAGGACAGGATCCGGAGCTTTTTACACGAGAGCGGAACACACCGACATAGAGATTTCTCCACCAGCCACCCTTCAGCCGGCAAAACCCCTAGTCAGATCACATTTGACGACGACCGCGAGCAAGCCTCACGACCTGAACTCATTCAAATTTCACCCGCCCCCACTCATGGTTCCTCAACAACCTCGAGTATGACGATCAGATCGGCCGCGTCGTTGTCGGAAATAAAGACACCGCAATCACGTCGAGGGTTCCTTTTTTGACCATTCCATACCATCTTGGGCGGCAGACCGGTCTCGTGCTCCTTTTTCCACCCCACCTCCTTGGCAAAGGCGACCGCCCGGTCAAAGACCTCCTGCCGATCAGCATCACCCAAAGAGAACACTCTCCTCACCTCGGTGAACCGGGGCTTACCCAAGGGACGCCGATACCCACTCTCGGAGCCCTCCTTCAGGGTCAGACCCAACAGATCCTTGGCAGCCATGGGATCCTCCAGGAGCACCGGCAACTGCGACCGATCCTCCCCCAGATCATCCACAGCACCACAACCAGCCAGCAAACCCACACCCCGACGCAACCACGAAACAAAACCGCCATGAACCCCTCTGTCCACCATGCACCAATCCAACCACACCACACAGCCACCCAGAAGCAGTCCGGCTGGAGGACAGGATCCGGAACTATACGCAAGCGCGGGACGCGCCGGCATGGCTCATTCGGTCTGTTCCTCCGTCACTGCCATGCCGGGACGGTTTCGCGAGGGGTAGCGATTCCCATTATTTGGGTTTTGCGTGGGTGATTCCCAAAGCGCCCTGGAACGCCGGCAGGGACAGGGCGGATTCCGTGGTTTCCTTGTATCCCAGACCATAGGCATCGGCGTACTGCCGGTAGATGGTCAACGCCCGGGATTCCTTCAGGGCCGCGGCCATGCGACCTCCATCGCCGATCGCCTCGATCACGTAGGGCGGTGCGTAGGGAATACCGTGCAGGACGACGGAGTTTCCGACGCACTTGATTCCCGACGTGGTGATGATTCGCTGCCCCTGGATGCTGACCGCCTCCGCTCCCCCCTTCCAGAGGGCATTGACGACGGCCTGGATGTCCTGCTGGTGCACCACCAAGGCGTCGTCGTCAACCCCTGCGGGTTTCACGTCGGTGGGGGCATCGGTGAGGGTCACCCGCATCCCGGGCCCGGTCACGGGAACCGCGGCCGCCTGCTCCGCCACCGTGCGCTGCTGGCTTTCCAGCTCTGGGGACGCGCCCTGCTGATGTCCGAGCTCCTCCACTCCGGAACGAACCTTCGCGACCTCGTCCCGTAGTTGTTCGTTTCGCTGGGCCTGGGTGACGACCAGACCGCGCAAGTCGGTGTTGCGGTCGGAACGCAGGTCGGTGCCGCGGGCCGCCATGGCGGATGCGGTGAGCATCGCACCCGCCAGGACGCAGATGATGCCCGTGCCCACCCTGCCCCGAAGGCTCCTGGGGCTCTCCTCGCCACGGGTGCCCCTGATGCGTCTCAGGAGACGTCTCAGACGGGTCTCGCTCATGGGGCAACCCTACGCGGTGCAGGTGCCAGATGTGTTCCTGCCGCCCGACTCCACTAATCTTGGTCGGCAGAGGCGAAAGGAGGGGCGCGGTGCCCGAGTCCAAGGTGCGCAAGGAAGCCAAGAGCAAGGCGCGCAAAAAGCAGTCCGAAGAGCTCGAAAAGGCTCGCAAGGAACGCAGGGATCGCAAACGCTTGGCTGCCAACACCGAACGCAGGTGGGTTCCTTGGGTCTTCATCCCGGTCGGGCTGCTGGGTGTTTTCTGGATGGTGACCTGGAACCTGGCAGGGATTCACATTGAATTCATGCGGGCGCTGGGCGACTGGAACATCCTGATCGCCCTCGGCCTGATCATCGCCTGCTTCAGCCTGATGACGCTCTGGAAATAACCAATGGGTTGGGAACGCACCGGTGGTGAGGCCGTCGGTCTCTTCGACGCGGTGATCTTGGACCACGACGGCACCATCGTCAATTCCCACGACGCCATGGTCCGTGCCTACACCCGCTGGGCCGGGGAATACGGCGTCGACCTGAACGAAACACCGAAGTACATGGGCATGCCGAGCCGCGCCCTGACGGAGGCTTTGGTTCCCGACGCGACGCGCTGGGACGAGGCGGCGGAACGCATCGAGAAACTGGAGATCTCCGACACCCTGGGAGTGGTCCCCATGCCGGGAGCGGTCGACGCCTTCCGGGTGCTGCCCGCCGACGCGGTGGCAATCGCGACCTCCTGCACACAGCCCCTGCTCGACGCCCGATTGGACGCTGCCGGCCTGCCCCATCCCCGCGTCGTGGTGACCCGCGACCAGGTGGAGCATGGCAAGCCCGCCCCCGACTCGTTCCTGCTGGCCGCGAAACGACTCGGCGTGGAGCCGTCGCGTGCGCTCGTGGCGGAGGACGCCTTCGCGGGCATCACCGCAGCCCGGGCCGGTGGTTTCCCCACGCTCGGGATCCTCAGCACCCACACCGCCGATGCCCTTCGCGCCGACGTGCACGTGACGGATCTGTCGCAGGTGACCTGGGACGTGAGCGACGAGGGCATCCGCGTGATCGTCCACGACGCCCGCTGACGATTCATCCGCTCCGGCCGTGACCGGTAAAATGCCCTGCCGTGACTGAAGCACGTACGCAGGCAACCGAACCCACCGACTCGGAGCAGACGACGGTCCGCAAGGAGAAGCGGGCACGGCTGCTCACTACCGGGGCCGAGCCCTACCCCGCGGACCTGGTTCGCAGCCACACCCTCCTCCAGGTGCGTGAGGGCTGGGGGCACCTGGAGGCCGGGGAGGAAACCGACGACGTGGTGCAGGTCGGCGGTCGCGTCGTGTTCATCCGCAACACCGGCAAACTGGCCTTCGCGACCCTGCAGGACGGTTTCACCCCCGGCGACAACGGTGAACGTCTGCAGGTGATGTTGTCGCTGGCGGAAGTCGGAGCGGAGGCCCTGGCGGCCTGGAAGTCGGACGTCGACCTGGGCGATCACGTCTGGGTGGAGGGTCGCGTCATCTCGTCGAAACGCGGTGAGCTGTCAGTGATGGCGAGGCGGTGGCGGATGGCGTCGAAGGCCTTGCGTCCCCTCCCCGTGCTGCACAAGGAGCTGTCCGAGGAGAGCAGGGTGCGCCGCCGCTACGTCGACCTGATCGCCCGGGAAGATGCGCGCGCCATGGTGCGCAACCGCGCCGCCATCACCCACGCCATTCGCGACACCCTGTACCGGCAGGGTTACATCGAGGTGGAGACCCCGCAGCTGCAGCTCGTCCACGGCGGTGCCGCGGCCCGGCCTTTCACCACGCACCTGAACGCCTTCGACATCGACATGAGCCTGCGCATCGCGCTGGAGCTGCACCTCAAACGCACCATGGTCGGTGGCGCGGATCGTGTCTACGAGATGGGGCGGGTGTTCCGCAACGAGGGCATCGACTCGTCGCACTCCGCGGAGTTCACGATGCTGGAGGCCTACCAGTCGTGGGGTGATCAGCGGACCATCGCGCAGCTGATCCACGACATCATCGTCGCCGCCGCCGACGCCGTCGGTTCCCGGCAGGTCGACACCGATAAGGGAACCATCGATCTCGACGGTCAGTGGCGGTGGCTGCCGTTCTTCGACGGGTTGAGCGAGGCAGCGGGTCGCGAGATCACCATCGCGACCTCCCTCGATGAGCTCCGAGGAATCGCCGACGAGCACGCGGTGGAGTACGACCCGAAGTGGAACGCCGGCAAGTTGTCGCTGGAGCTGTTCGGGGATCTCGTGGAGCCCAAGCTGATCCAGCCGACCTTCGTCCACGACTATCCGTCGCTCGCGCAGCCGCTCGCCCGCCCGCACCGTTCCGAGCCCGGGAAGATCGAGGCCTGGGACCTGATCATCGGCGGCATGGAACGCGGCACCGGCTTCACCGAACTCATTGACCCGGTGATCCAGCGCGAGGTGCTGGTCAGCCAGTCCCTCGCCGCGGCCGCCGGGGATCCGGAGGCAATGCAACTCGACGAGGACTTCCTGGAAGCCCTCGAGTACGGGGCCCCACCAATGGGTGGCCTGGGGCTCGGCATCGACCGCCTGGTGATGCTCCTCAGCCCGGGAGCGGGCATCCGGGAGACGATTCTCTATCCCCTGCTGCGTCCCTCCGCGGGCTGAGGAACCATCGACCTCAGCGGAACACGTTCGACAAGAACCCGCAGAACATCGCCACTCCCCCACCGACCGCGAACCACTGCATTGGGATGTAGAAAAGGGTGTGGATGTTCTTGAGCTGGCTGAGTATCTCGGGGCTCTCCGCAGCGATCAGCTGTTCGACCTGGGCGTAGCCCTCCTCCCTGGAGGCAGGGGCCTGGACGCCGGGGGCCATCTGGAACTGGCCCGCATCAACGCGGGCGCGCAGCTCGGCGCGTCGCTGTTCCTGCCACTGGGCGACCTTGGCGCGGGGACGTATCACATTGAGCCATCGCCCACACAGAAAACCCAGGGCACCACCGACGAGCGCACCGAGAGCGACGAAGATATTGGCAATCGCGCTCTTGTTCCCATACAGACTCATCGGTAGGGCACCGATGGCGAACGCGGTCAATACAGGGATGCCAGCCCCCAGAAGCCCCCAGCCACGATAAATGATCATGCCCGAATGTTAACGGGTTCCCGGCTCTGCGGTGAGGAGTTTTGATTATTTCAACAACACATCGAGGTCACGACACGAAGAAGGACGCGATGAAACCTCCCAGGGTCAGTACCCCGATCCCCAGACCCACCATGTGGAGCGGCACTCCGTAGAGGGAGTGCTGATTGAGCATCCTCGGCAATAGGTCCCGGGCCTCGCGCTCAAGCAGCTCTTCCACCTGCGCGTAGCCCTCCTCCTTGCTGGTGGGGGCAGGAGCGCCGGGAGCGATCTGGAACTGTCCCTGATCCACCAGGGAGCACAATTCCACGCGCCGCTCCGCCTTCCACTCCTCCAGTTTGACGAAGGGGCGCTTCTGGTTCAGCCATCGCCCCAGGAACCATGCCCCCACGGCACCCAGCAAGCCCCCGACGAGGGCCAACTTCAGAAACATCGCGTCGGACAGTTTGAGCGACGAAGCGATCGCCAGCATGATGCCGGCCCCTAGAACGGGCAGAGCTATGCCCATTCCGCCCCAACCCCTGTAGATGATCATGCATGAACTTTAGTCAACGGGGACGACGCTCACTTCTTCTTCGGAAAACCCGGGGCAGGCAGCCGTGGTCACTGGTGGCGCTGACCCGTCAGCATGGTCAGGATCAGGACGTTTTTTTCGGGGGCGTCGGCGGGACAGTCGACGCGGTGCGTGAGGTGACTGGTCAGGTGCAGCACGACCCCCGGCCCCATCTCCACCACGTCGTCGCCGCAGGTGAACAGCAGCCTGCCCTGCGCGCACTGCACCAGGATGGGGTGCGCTGCCTTGTGGTCGTCGAGGCACTGGCCCGGCGCGAAGTTCATGAGGATGACGTTGGCCCCATCACCCTGGAGTTGCCTGCGCACGCCGGGGCGTGGGCGCGACGGATCGGTTTCCGGGGCGGATGCGACGGAGTCGATCACGGTCATCGTCCCACCGCTACCCGACACCTCCGGGGTGCCGAAGATATCGGGGGTGTTGACGGGAACCGGGTTCTGTTCGGCCATGGGATCTCCTTGCTGATCAGGCGGGACGATGCTGGTGGACACGGTACCCGGCGGCGAACATGCCCTTCATGTTGACACCCGCCAAGGCGCGGTCGAGCTGCTGCGGGTTCGGGGAGACGAACCCGGTGACGGTGTCGACGCCGTGGTCGAAAAGCACCGGGTTGAGCGGAACCGACGGGCCGACCAGCACGGTGTGGGCGTTGCGCGACAGCTCGATCAGGCGTGGCGCGGTCTTGTTGACGAAGGCGGAACCGGAGATGAACACGTAGTCGCATTCGGGCAGGAGGTATTCGCAGGCGGAGTCAGGGTAGTCGCCGGGCTGCGGGTTGCGTTCCAGGCAGATGTAGTCCCCCGCCGCCTCGAGGGCTTTCTGAGCGAAGGGGAAGTGCCCGACCACCGCGACCCTCTTGCCCGCGACATCGGTGGCGTAGGGGTCGAAGACCATGCCCCAGTTGATGCCCTGCCCGGTGGGGACGAAACCGTTCGCCTCGGCGGTTTCCGGGCGGCCGTGCCAGGAGTTGATGGCGGCCTGCCCGATGGAGGCCTCCGCAAGGTTCCAGCTGCGGATCAGGCCTGCAGCCTCGCGCAGCGGGATGCCATCGAGGGTGACCCCGGGGAAGATGTCAGGGCGGGTCTTGACGTTCATGGTCCACGCCATGCCGATGCCGCCCGCCGAGTTGATCACCCGGGTCCACTGGGCGCCGACGTTCACCGTGGTCAGGGTCACCTCCTCCGGGATCGCGTCGATCAGGGCGTCGTAGATCTCCCAGGGGTTTGGCATGTCGTTCTCCGTCTGGCCAAGGTTAGGCTTACTCGTTGGAGGGTACACGGCAGATTTCGCCGCCAAAACCCCTTGGCATCATCGCCATCGACCGTTATCATCGTCTCATGACGATGAAAGAGACGGGAACTCCCGACACCGAGACCGAGATGGCAGCGACGCTGTTCCGGTCCCTCGCCGACCCGAACAGGCTGGCCATCGTCAAGCACCTGATGCTGTCGGAGCACCGGGTGGCCGATCTCGTCGGGCACCTGGGGCTGGCGCAGTCCACGGTGTCGGCCCACGTCCGGGGGCTGCGGGACAGCGGACTGCTGACCGCGCGGGTGAGGGGCCGTGCCACTTTCTATTCCTTGGCCGAACCAGAACTGACCACGAACCTCCTGGCAGCCGCCGACGACCTCCTGGTCGCAACCGGTGAGGTCCCCGTCATCTGCGAACCGGAAGTCGACGCACCATGAGCGAGCACCACACCGAGACCCACGACAAGCACGACGGCACAGCCCACAGGCACGACAGTCACGGCAACTCCCACGGGCATGGGCACAGCCACAACCACGCACACGGCTCGACGAACCGGACCCGCCTCGGGATCGCGCTGGGGATCACCGGGGTGATCTTCGCCGCCGAGGTGGTAGGCGCGATCGTGACCGACAGCCTGGCGCTGCTCGTCGATGCCGGGCACATGCTGACCGACTCCGTCGGTCTGGTGGTGGCGCTCGTCGCGGCGACGTTGATGAAACGTCCCCCCTCGGAGCGTCACACGTGGGGATGGCAGCGCGCGGAAGTGTTGTCCGCGGGGGCGCAATCCGCGATTCTGCTGTGCGTCGGCGGATATGCCATCTACGAGGGTGTGCTTCGCCTGCTCGCCCCTCCGGAGGTGGAGGCGGGCGGGGTGGCCGTCATCGGTGTGATCGGCCTGCTCGGCAACGTTGCGTCGCTGTTCGTGCTGCTGGGCGGCAAGGACAGCAACCTGAACATGCGCGCCGCTTTCCTGGAGGTGTTGAACGACGCCCTCGGGTCAGTGGCAGTGATCGTCTCCGCCGTGGTGATCGCCCTGACCGGATGGACCCGCGCCGACACCGTCGCCGGGCTTCTCGTGGCCGCGCTGATAGTGCCGCGCGCCCTGAAACTGCTGCGGGAATCGGGATCGATCCTGCTGGAGGCCACCCCCACCGAACTGGACCTGACCAAGGTGAGGCAGCACCTGATGGAAAAGCCTCACGTCAAGGGGGTCCACGACCTCCACGCCTCCATCGTCTCCACCGAGCTTCCGGTCCTGACGGCCCATGTGGTCCTCACCGACGAATGTTTCACCGACGGGCACTCACAGGAGATCCTCGCCGAAATCCAGGAATGCCTGATAGCGCATCACGAAATCCGTATCGAGCACTGCACCCTACAGCTGGAATCAGAAGAGGTCGCAGCGAGACACAAGGAACACCTGCACGCATAGAAGGTCGCAGGAGTCTCCGAAGGCAATCCCGCGTGCGGGATTGCCTTCGGAGGAAAAGTCTTCGCGGGAAATGGGCCAGGCATTCTTACCACGCCCCGATCGACCCGACCCAATCACAAAACCCGCAGAACACCGGGTGAGCCGGCCCGCGAGCGAAGCAAGCAGGCCGTGTCGAAACCATCCCACCCCAGAGCGACCTCCCTCATCCGCGAAAACAATAACCAACGCCGAGAAACAGCTGCCCAAGCTTGCCATCACATTAGCCATAAACACCGACCCAAAAGACCGGAACAATCACCCTTCCCGCCGATCAACGTGCCGCACTGATCGGGCTATCAATGAAGTCCGGCCTGAAAGACCGGAACAATCCCCAGGTATCAGGGCGCGACGAACGCCCAAATCATGTCTCAATGAAGTCCGGCCTGAAAGACCGGAACAATGGTGCGGGTCTCGTAGACACCGGGCTTGACCTCAGCCTGGTCTCAATGAAGTCCGGCCTGAAAGACCGGAACAATGTTGCAAATGGTGGTGGAACACGACCGCCGTGGACGCGTCTCAATGAAGTCCGGCCTGAAAGACCGGAACAATTACGGGGTACTGGCGTGAAAAGCATGACGAATGGGTTCAGTCTCAATGAAGTCCGGCCTGAAAGACCGGAACAATCTCCTGGGATGGGTGGCCGACCCTAACCCGGTGTCTGGTGTCTCAATGAAGTCCGGCCTGAAAGACCGGAACAATTGGCCACGTGGCCAGCAGCCACCGCATGACGACCTTCCGTCTCAATGAAGTCCGGCCTGAAAGACCGGAACAATTCCCGGCGTCTCGGAACGCAAGTCCAGATGAACATTGCCGTCTCAATGAAGTCCGGCCTGAAAGACCGGAACAATCTGGAGCTGACAACCTATACCGGGTCGCCGGTGATCCTGTCTCAATGAAGTCCGGCCTGAAAGACCGGAACAATGCCACTCGGGCTGGGACGCCGCGTTCCCGCAACGCTAGTCTCAATGAAGTCCGGCCTGAAAGACCGGAACAATGGCTCGCCTCGGAAGGCGGTCCTGACAAGCAACTTTACCAGCGTCTGCGAGCGCTCCGCACCACAGTCCCCCGCAACAACACTCTGTTGAGTTGTCACGGGGTAAAACACCTGGTCAAACCCCTGCGAGTGCTCCCTGGGGGAGACGACACGACCACAGGTCTCGCAGCGGCTCACACCACCACGGGTCCCTCGTCTGGCAATCTACGCGGTACCCCAAGCATACGGATGTCGGCGTCTTGCGGTGCACCGAGGTCGATCACCACCACCGAATCGTAGGCGAGTGCGATCACATCACGGATGTCCCGTTCCCACATCGCGAGTTCCGCCTTGCTCAGGTCGCACACGAATACCGAATACTGAAGCCACTTCCCGTAGCCCTTCATAAGCTTGAAGGTGGCTCGCAGCCGTTTGGGATCCGATATGTCGTAGGAGATGAGATATCGTCGTCGAGCCATGGGTCACCTCGTCATCAATGGGGTGTAGGAATCCAGTTCTCCCGTGAAGGAAGCCGCCAGCACTCGCGCCTGGAGATCCAACACTCTTCGATAGGACACCTGATACCCGAACAGCGGATGTTTCAGCTCCATTTCGAGGCGACGTTCGTACGCCTGGATGACGGAGCGTCGTCCGTCCGCGGTCAGAACCACCCCGAGATGTCCCCGCATGAAGCTCTTCTCGTTAATTTCACCGTTGTTGAAACACTGCAACGCCACGGATTCCGCAACGAGGGCGCGGAACTCCTCGGCCAGGTCGAGGGCGAGGGCGGGTCTGCCGTAGCGGGGCTGGTGCAGCACCCCGAGGAAAGGGTCCAGCCCCACCCCGGTCAACACCGCGACGAGATCCTTCGTCAGCAGGCTGTAGCAGAACCCGAGCACCGCGTTGACGGGATCGGGTGGTGGGCGTCGCGCCCTGCCGTGCGCCTGGAACTCAGCCGCGACCTCACATCGGGGCGACAGCAACTTGTGGAACTGCCCGAAGTACAGTCGCGCCGCCGTGCCCTCGATCCCGAGCAGCGTCTCCAAGGACGCAGCGGATTCGGTCATTGTCTCCAGTTCCTTGAGCTGGTCCAGAACAGAATCATCCAGCGGTACCTTCGCGTTGCGACGCAGCAGCACCCGCTGGTTGTGGATCTTTCCCCGGATCATCTGCTGCGCGAACCGCAGGCCGTGGACACTCGCCAGCACTTGACGTCGCCTGAGCGTCACGTGACCATTCATCGGTCCCTGCGACCATCCGTCGAGCCACCCCCCGTAGCTGAGCCAGATCACCACCACACCTCTGCGCCACAACGCCTTGAGCGCCTGCATGGTGATCTGCACGTTTCCCACAACACACAGCTGGGAAACGTCGAGGAGTCGACGTTCGGCCACCGTCTCGCCCTTGACCACCACCAGCAGTCGGCCACCGGAAACCTTCACCGACGCCCCCTGCGTGTTCACGTAGACGGGTCTGGTGTCGGGATTTTTGACGATGATCCGACGCGGCTGCTCACTGGAACGTTCGAGCAGATAGTTCGTTTCATCGGGCATGCACAGCGGCGCCAGTGAGCAACGAGGGCAGCGCGGGTCGTTCAACAGCGGCGGGGGCGGAAGTTCCTGCGCGGCCACCTTCCGTGCCAACGCCACCAGCTCCCGCACCTCCGTCTCCGCATCCGGCCCCACCTCGATCGAAACCCTGTGATGCGATCCCAGATAGGAAATCTCGGCGCGGTTCACCGAATACCCGGCACGTCGCAGCAACACCGCCTGGGTCAGGACCTGCACCCGGTCGGCGGGCCACATTCCGCCGTCTCTGGGGCCGGATCCCTTCTTCATGTCCACGGGACTCGACGATCCGTCCTCGTGGTCCACCCGGTCGATGACAGCCGTCACCCCGAGGTCCGGATCCGACAACGCCACCTGGATCGAGGTGAACGGTTTCTCCTCCTCATCGGGTGCGGGCATCCGACCGGAACGCCGGTCCGTCGCGTCGTGGGCCACCGACCCCTGGACCGTGTCGTCGTTGTGAGCCCAGCGACCATCCACCCATTCGAGGTGGAACAGCCGCTGGCAGTACACCAATTCGTTCAGCATCCTCGCGGGAACCAGCTGCGGTCCCGCCGAGTACTCCCCCCGTTCCGACATGGTTATCGCTCCACCGGACGGAACAATCCGAAACCGAAATGCGAGAGAGATCCGAGCACCAGAGGCTCCGGACGTTCCCCGGGACCCTTCGGCAGGGGTTCGTCGAAGTCCAGCTGCAGCAGCATTCCGCGGCGACGTTGCGCCATCGATTCGTTCCAGCGGTATCGACGGAACCTCACCACGTCCCGGTTCTCCCAGTCGGCGAGCAGTGTCACCCTCACCGGCGGCGCGCCTCCGGGGTGGCGGAAACCGAGTTCACGTTCCACGAGTTTCTGCGCGAACTCCTCCCGCGGTTTGTTCTGCTTGGGGAAACGGTCGGTCAGGAACGGGGTCACGGAAACCCACGTGGTGGCATCGGCGCTGGTGTATTCGCGCATCACCGCATCGACGGGTCCCATCAACTGCAGGTGCAGTTCAGCTCCGGAGCGATACCCCTTGGGCGCGTTGCTCCAGCGCGGCAGGTATCTCGCCCCGGCCAGCCGGGAAAGCGTGTCGGCAGGTATTCCGTCGGGCACCCACAGCACCAGGTCCTCCACCTGCCCCATCAGCTCACCGCCAGCACCCACCGTCGGCAGCCAGAGCCAGTGGGGATGCCGATGCTGGGGACCGTCACCGAAAGCATCGTGGTGTCCGGCCAGCGCCTCGACTCCGCTGCCCTGCTGCCGCAGGTCCGTGTTCTCCTTCTTGGTGCCGAGGATGCGGCCCCGGAGCCCATGGGCGGCGAGAATGCCGTCCTCGACACGGAAGGGGGCGGTGGGTTCCAGCCGCCACCGAACGGTCGTGGGTCTGAGCAGGTCATTCACCTCGCGACGGGCAGGAGCACCGAGAACTTCTCCGGGCAACTCGTACCGAACCCAACGGGAACCACGGGGGTATCGGAGACGGGCCTTGCGCATCTGCGTCGGAGAGACCTCGAGTTGCTGTCTGGTCACATCGGGGTCGGGCACCAGCACCTGGGTGTTTCCCGTCTCAGAAGGATGGACCCATCCTTTCTTCTGCCCGGAAGCTTCGTCGGACAGCAGCCGGGCCGCACATCGCGACTCCGCCCGCCCCAGGTAGGGCAATCCCCTCAACAGTCGGTCCAGGGCGTCACGCTGTCCGGCGAGCAGGGTGAGGTTTGGCCAGCGGATCAGCACCTCGGTCTCGTTGTCCAGGTTCAGCCGAGGATCGAGCTGGAGCGACGTGGACTGGTTGATGCCGTCAAGGAAATCGGGATTGGGCATCCAGTGCCGGGTCTGCGCCGGCCTGGCATCCGGCAGCAAGTATTCCGGAGGTTCGGTGGCGAGCCCGGTCAGCAGATCGTCGATCGTCTCCTCAGGTATGTCGTCGCAGCGGGTGTGCCAGACGCTGATCAGGGCGCGGAGCAGCCGCCAGGGTGACGGCGGCCACTCACTGATCCCCTCGTTGAGGGCGTGGTCCCACCCGTTCGCGTGGTACTTCCCTGTGACAAAACGCAGAGCCACCTGGGTAGGCACGGTCACTTCCCTCCGCCGGTCCATTTCAGTTCCGAAATCGACGCAAGTTCACCGTGCTGGTCGATGGCCTGCCGCAGCTTCGCGGTGGCTTCATCCAGGGTGGGGATCTTGGCGAGGTCCTCACAACCTTGATCCACGACCAGATGGCATGCGGTGCGCAGCCGCAAGCCGTCCTGCCTGAACAAGCTGGCCAGTTCGAAATCGACGAGGGCGTTCAACACCGCTTCGGATTTCTCGCCGAGACCATAGGACTGAATCTGCCCATGATCCACGACGACGAACGCTGTAATGTCGCGGGCCGTGTACTCGACCCGCTGGTGCGGCACCATGCCGTACCCCTCCTTGGCTCCCCGCCCATCCTCGTTGCTGGGGTTCACCGAATCCGTCTTCACCCCGCCGGAGACCGCAGGACGCACGTCAAGGGCGTCGATGAAACAGGTGATGGCCCGGGCGATCTTCGGCTGGGAGGGCCACGGTTTCTGAGCGAAGAACACACCATGGATCAGGGACACCGGGTCCAGATCAAAAATGGCCTTGGCGAGAGCGCGGTGATCCACCAGCCTGCCCTTGACCAACCCGAGTCTGTTCTTCAGCCAGTCCTTTCCGGTCTCACCGTCAATCGTGGCGTCCATCAGGTAGGCGCTGGCCAGTCTGTGGGCCTCGAGACGGGAGCTGGTCAGGAACCCACCGTCAGCATCGACGACGCGCACATACGGCAGGCCATGCAGAGCCTCCGCCTGGTCGTTGGCCGCCGAATCCCAGGTGCACAGTTCCAACCGGTTCGCCATCGACTGGGGCGACTCCAGGTGAAGGGCCTGCACCCACCCCTCGCCGGGCACATGGGCCTGGTAGGTGGCCGCTCCGAGATCGGGGAACCCGGTTGGCTGGAACCGGAATCCGACGGCGGACCGGAGGGTCAGATTGAGGACGGTGCTGGTCATTGCAGTGCTCCTTCGTAGAGGTCGGTGGTTTCGTAAGACTCTGTGTTCTCGACTTCTGGTGCGCTCCTTCTGAGCGCCCAGGGCTTCGAGGGCGCTGCCAGAGCCGCGAGAATTCGTGGTCCCAGGCCGGGCTGGGACATACGTGTGGAATGAGTGTGAACCTGGATGTCGGTTTCCTTGGGCCAAGGGAGACTGACCGTTCCTCGGTTGATCACACCGCTCGCGGCGCGGTGTACGTCAGCGACACGGTCGGCACGCAACTGAAGGGGCCAGCCGGGTTCGAGCCCCACCGCCACTCCCGTCGCATCCGGCGCTGTTCCCCGCACGCGCACGGACCCGGACGCGAGGGCCTGGAGAATCGCCAAGGTCGGGTCCAAGAACAAGCACTTGCCATCCGATGTCATGTTGTCCATGTACTTTCTGCCGCTCCAATCGACGGCCAGGAAAGCCAGCAGGTGATGGGTGACGAGGTCGTCGTCGAGAAGTCCCCCAACCCAGGCGTGGATGTCGGTCCAGGGCACCAGGTACCGATGAGACAGGAAGGGCAGCCATCCCCGGGCCGGGCGGGTGTCCTCCCCCGGATGCTGCGCCAGCCACACCACCAGGTCCGCCAGCACGTCGACGGTGGGTCTGACTCCGAGACCGGGCACCATCACCTCGGGGTCGATCGGATCTTTGGGATTCTTGGGATCGGCGCCGACGAGCAGCCGACGAATGGGCTGCCCGCCGCTTCCCCCGTTCTGTTGGGAAGCAGTGGGCGGCAGGAAGGTCGCGGAGGCGATCCCGGCGGCAATCCGCGCCTCGGGGCTTTTGAGGAACAGCTCCTGACACACAGGGATGACGGCATTCGCCGGCACCAGCTTCGAGGGATGTCCCAGTTCCTCACGGTTTTTCCGGGAGCGCAAGGCCGTCAGCTCCAGCTCGGTCTGAGCCCGAAGCATGGCGATTCCATTCCACCACTCGGGGTCCCGCACGAAAGCCGTCACGCTCGCGTCGAATCGGCGCGCCGCGGATTGGGATGCCGCTCCACTGGCCTTGTGGAACGTCCGGACGCGACGCAGCGGTTTCTTGGCCATGACCACCTCCGGGCGCGCCTTCACCTTGATGTGATCCAGCGGGACGGCGACGAAGGCCAAGCCGTTTCGTTTGAGGAAACCGAAACGCTGAAAAGCAGAAATGCCCCTGTTCACACCGTAGGAATGCGCCGCCGCATACATGGAGACAGCGTTGTTGGCGGTTCTTCCGTCCCAGGAAACCCGCGCCTCCTCGAAGACCTGACGTAGCTCCGTCAGCGTGACGCCCTCCAGCAGAGGCGCCCACAGCTCGCCGCGGCCTTCCTCGTTCACTGCACCCGGGATCGGTCCGTCCGGGCTGGAGGAGACGGTGAAGGGAATAGCCACCCTGGAGTTCTGTTCACCCAGTCTTTTCGCGGCCGAGGCGGCGAACAGCATGGCCCCTTCCACCATGAGAATGAAAGCCCAAGGGTTGACCATGGCGTCGGCGCTGCCGAACGCGGAGGAACCGGGGGTTCCCGCCCCGACAGGATCGCCCTGGCCTACGGAGGCAGCGAGTAGTTTCTCTGTCGACCTTCCCCACAGCAGATCCCGCATCCACGCCCGGCTGCGTTCGGGGTTCGCATCGAGCTCCGGCAGAACGTCCTCCAGCCGTTGGTGAACGTTGGTGCTGAAATCCAGTCGGCCATCATTTCCCCCTGTGCCGAGAATGGGAGGGTACTCCGTCTTTTTCGCGGTGAGGACCACACTGGCGTCCATCCACGGCAAGGCATCATCTGGAAGTCGGTTGCGGAGTTCTTGCACGAAGCGTTCCTTCGTCCATCCTTTTTCCGATTTCGCGGCCAACACCGACCGAATCACCGCAAGAGTATTTCGGTAGGGCGCAAGCCTGTGTGCGGTGGAGGATTCCAATATCCGGATGTATTCCAACGGTGTCTTGTCTTTCGCACCGAAACCACTGCCGGCATTCCACGGAGAGAAAACCGGAGTGGGAACGAAATCCCGGACGAAAAACTCGGCGACGTCCTCCACCTCGGTGTCCATGTGGAACACACCGTCGCGCCAGCCGAACCGCGCCGCAGGATCGGCCTGTTCGGAGATTCCCCTGGCCACCCCGAGCGCCGCCAGGTAGTTGATCAGGGGAACACACCCCAGGCCGGGAAACACGTGTGTGGTCATTCTTCGATTCCTTCCACGACGGGGAGTTCGAGGTTGGCGCTGGCCCGCCAGTCGGCCATGCGCACCAAGGTTTCGAGATAGGCCAGACGGAACGGTCCGAGGCGCTCCAGAAGAGCCAGGGCGTTGGTGGTCCAGGACTCGGGCCCGCTCCGGAAGATGCCGTGGTCAACCACCGATTCGGGCAGCTCGATTCCGGGCAGCGTCACAGCATTGATGGGTTCTTTATCGACACATCCGAGGAAACTCAGGCCGTCAACTCCGTCGTAGCGGGGATCGCGGGCAGTGATGCGGATGTGTCCGTGATGCGCCGCGATCAGATACAACACGAGAGGATGCAGCTCAGGCTCCACTCCCAGGTCGATCAGCAGCTGCCGTCCAGCATCGGTACGCAGCATGAACACCGAGATCAGCTCGTGCCGGAATCCGGAACGTCGCTCCGCCCGGGCATTCTTCTGATCGCCCACCATGAGTTCGCGCCCCACTCGGAGTGGGGCAGTTCCGGGAGATTTCGCGTACAGCTGTTCCGGGTCATCGGGAGGTGTGTCCGCGTTCGCCTCCAGCAGGGCCCGCGCCCAGTCATGGTGGGCCTTGCCGAGGTCGTGGAGCACACCGGCGACAGCCGCTGCGTGCAGGTGTGTGTCGTCGATCCCGGCCGGACGGAGCACCTTGGCGAGGGCCTCGACCTGTTCCCGAGTGTCCGCGAGGTGCTGGTGCAGGGTGACCCATCCGTTTCCTCTGGCCCCGGTGTCCTGGGAACCGGTAATGCTCTCGGGAGTAGTCGCATCCGAGAGGTTGTGCGCATCGACGTGGTCCTGGACCGTGTGCTTCTCGCCAGGGTCGAAGCCGTGTTCGATGCTGTAGCCGCCGAGCCCGGCCTCCAGCAGGATCAGCTGTTGGGGTCGCAGCTGATCCGCCCGTACGGGAACCCAACAGTCATCCTGGATCGAGAAGGTCCAGGCCCGCTGGTCTCTTCGTTCCCTGTTGTCCTTCCGGTTCAACAGTTTCTTCGCCCGGCTCATCGAAACGCCACAGCGGAGCGGCTGGCCGGGAATCTCAGCCGCCAGCTTCCCTTGCGCAATGGAGCCGTTCGGTATCCAGGCCAACTGAACGTCGAGGTCCTTGTCAGGACGGATGTAGCAGCTGATGTCGATGTCGTTGCCCGTCAGGTCAGGGGTGGTGTCGAACAGTTGACGGAAGTCGCAGCGACGCAGGATGCGCAGTTCCAGATCCTCCGGCGGTATGTCGTCGCCCAACCGGTGGAGCTGGGCACTGGTCAACGACATGCCCTCCGCGCGCCTCAAGGCCCCGACCGCGCACGCGACCTGTTCCGAGTCGTACGGGTGTCCCTTGGCGGATTCACGCCAGTGAACCACCGCTTCTCCCACCGGGTATCGGGCAGCCCTGTTGCAGCGCCCGGCCCGTTGGACGACGGACGCCCACGGGGCGGCCTCGGTGATGAGGGTGCGGGCATCGATGTCCACCCCGGCCTCGATCGCCTGGGTCGCGACGACGATCCCTCCGTCGCGCGCAATCCCGCGCAGCTTCTCGAGCTGGGCCTTGCGTTCCACCCCACGAAACTGGGAGTGAATCAGCAACCTGGACTCGTCCGGGGCCAATTTGCCGACCTCCCGGTAGGCGTCGACGGCGGCATCAACCGTGTTCACCACCACCAGGGTGAGGGTCCCGGGTTGGTGGCGTTCGATGATCTGAGCGGCGAACTCCTTCGGTTTGTCGACCGGGGGAAATTCCTTGATCGTTCGTTCGGCCGACATGCGCCGGAGCAGCTCCGGGGACTCCGACGACTCGTCGATCCCCAGCACGTCGGCACCCTCCCAGGGGTTGTCGACGGTATCCAGGACGCTTTCATCGATGGTGGCCGACATGATCATGAGCCGGCTCGGCTCCGCCGTGCCGAGTTCCCGCTGGAAAGCCGCGAGTTGGCGCAGGGTGGCGGTGGCCTGGGGCGCGAGCTGGACCTCGTCGACCACAACCAGGGCACCGTTCCCGATGAGCGCGAAGTCGATCGGGTAGGACGCCCGGAAGGTTCCGTATCCTCGCGCAAGCCCCCGCGACACCCCCATGTCGATGGTGCCGATGACGATGCTGGGGCGGTGCAGGTTCATGCGCCAGTCCTGCTGGGAGGACCGGATATCACGGCCACCCATGAGCACGTGCACGCCGACCGCATCCAACAGCCCGAGCTGGTCGAGCCAGCCACGGACCGTTTCCTCGTACTGCTCCACCAGCGTGCGCGATGGCAGGAGGACGACCAGTCGTCGCGGGGTCGCCGCCCGAACCGAGGTATCGGGATGGAAGAGCAACCGCCACACATAGGCCAGGACCACGGCCGTCTTGCCCGATCCCGTCGGCGCCCGCAACGCGTCGGGGAAACCCTCCTCGGCAAGGCGCATATATTCCCCGCGAGGGCGGGGATGATCCGACGGCCGCGTCGATTCT
>ERZ772977.340-NODE-340-length-34727-cov-4.218245_pt1 | contig 34727 bp, 31 predicted proteins | sample MGYA00511131_ERZ772977 | MGnify/ENA primary metagenome ERZ772977 (study PRJEB29015, sample SAMEA2737935) | human oral metagenome | biome: human oral; feature: human-associated habitat; material: dental | place: China | collected 2151 ...
TTTCTAGCCTAATGCTTGATGCAGTAAAACTGCTTGATACCGGGCGTTATCTTAGCTTAGGCATCTACTTATTTTTGAGCATCGGTGGAGGCCTACTCTTAGCTTATGTTCTAGGGAGGAAGAAATGGTAGTCGTTTATCTTGCAATCGCCTGCGGGTTCGGAGCCCTAGTGCGGTATTTCTTTTCCCGATACAATCAAGCTTCTAAATTTCCCCTAGGAACTCTCGTCGCCAATCTTCTCGGTTGCTTTTTGATTGGCTTGCTCTACAATCATGTGGAGTCCAAGGAAGTCTATGCTATCCTAGCGACAGGTTTTTGTGGTGGGTTGACGACCTTTTCAACCTTGAATGACGAGCTGCAAAGACTACTTAGTGACAAGAAGGTATTTTATAGCTATTTAGTCTTAACCTACATAGGTGGTTTTCTAGCGATTTTTTTAGGAATTCTGCTATGTAAGTGTCTAGTGTTTTGAGGTAAATAGAAAATATTGAGTTAACGGAAAATTCCGTTAGCTCTTTTTTGTATTTTGGGAGAAAAAATGTCAGATAATATTGAAATTGTTATGGATATTGATTCGTTAGAAATTTTCGATGTAATAGATCTTGATAAGAATGAAAATATGGTTGATTGTATCCCTGAAGGAAATTCTGAAGAAAAGGTATCTCCATACGATGACCTGGATAGAATTTGGCTTGGAGACGGGTATTATTATAAGCCCTCTAGTCTACTTTGGGAAGTTATTAAAGATGATGTTATTCATGAATTAAAGCCTAGAAATAAACATGGCAGTTATCCTTACTACAGAAGAGCGAGAGATGGAACTTGGGGACAAACTAGCCAATTGACTCAGGATCAAGCCTTGTGGTTGACTCTAGAGTTTAATCCAGAATTGATGGGATATGTGTAGGAAGATAAATGATATATCTTAATTCGACAATTTGTTGATATCAAAAAAACCTGGTATCTAACCAGGTAAAGGGGGTAACGAATGAAACTATTAGTAAGAATCTTTACTAAAGTGACCATGTATACTTTTTTAGGCTACGCCTTGTTTATGATTAGGTTGGTAGGTGGAGGTCAAACTTTATTGTCCTTATTACTGATTAGTTTCACTGTGACCGCCTTAATTTATTGTTGTACAGTTATTGAATCATTTTTAAAACAAAGAAAAAAATCCAATAAGCGATAGTGAACACATAAGCGGGATAATTCTTAACAGATTTCTTAAAGAACGCATTAAATCCAATCAACAACGGACTAAGAATGGTTGAGAGGACTAGAGTGATATAGAGAACTGTAAGAATGATAGTACTACTAGAGTGTTGAGAGATGAGTTCAAGGGCTTTTGGTATAAAGCTGTTGAAAAAACTCTTTACTATATTTTCCCAAGAAGATAAATCAGGGGAGGTACTCACCTTATCCAGTATTGATTGAAGGTTAGTTGGGATTTGATTATTAACCGAGAATACTGTCGTTAGAATACTTAGGACAGAAGGAATCATTTCAGTGATTAGTAGCTTCATGTCTTTTGATTTGAAATAAACATAGCAATTGACAACGATAAGTAGAATGATTTGAGTCATAATAATTACTTGTTTATGTTCTTGAATAAGACCAAGAAGCAAATTTCCTAAAGATAGTGTAACGACTAAAAAAATGATGGCCCAGATACCAGGATTATCCGATGAGCTACTGGGCTGAGAGTCGCCGTATGTTACAAATATATTGTTTGTAACTCTTTGATCAATGTATTGATTTCCCCGCCCATAATGAGTTTGGTTATTATTTTTGTCTAGCATGTCACCTCCATGACCACCTACCAAAAATTATTATAACACAATATATATTTGAGGAGTTATTATGTCTAATAGACTTAAAAAACTAAGAAAGGAAAAACTCGATGAGTATTCTGATTATATTTAATCTAATTTTTGCTATTGCTTCATACGGCATGTTTATCAGCTCTTATCACAGAAATAAACCCTTTGTGCTTTTTCTAGTTATTTTCATCATAAATGCTTTTGCAGTTTTATTATCACTATTCAACTATTTTGGACTAATCAAGTAAAGAAAGGATTACCTATGAAACAACACCAAACAAAGGTCTCAAGGTTGACTAGAGACGTAATGATTTTAGACTTGATGAAGACGATGGGATGGACTAGAAAGCGTGCTATGGCGGCTATTGAAGAATTAGAAAAGGCCCACCTTGTCTATTTTCCTGATGCTGGTGGTTTGAGGTTACAAGTTGTAGGAGGATTTTAATGGCGGATATCACGATTGATCAACTATCAACACAAACTTTTTATCAAATTCCAGAAATCTTTTTCACTCGTATTCAACATAATGAGAACGGCTACATCAAATTGACTAGTTCCTATACTGGTCTTTCATCTGATGCCAAGTTAGCATATGGCGCTCTCTATAATCGTTGTAAATTAAGTATCAGTTCTTTTCAGAAGGGAAATAGAGATTACGTTGATGAGAACGGAGCAGTCTTTCTAATTTTTACAGTATCTGATTTGATGTTGTTACTGGATAAGGGAAAGATGAAGGTTACCAAGATTAAGAAAGAACTGCAAGAACATGGTCTCTTACGAGAAGTTAGGCAGGGCCTCAATAAACCCAACAGACTTTATCTTCAGCTAGTAGATGCTAATTTAGAAATAGTGGAGCACTATTCAATCGATGGTGAGTTGTTAAAGAGGATAGATGCTTTTGGTAAAGTTCTCTATGAAAAAGAGTGTGATATAGAAAAAACACCAAAACCCCTCGGTAATAGCGGAAGTCCACAAAACGGACGTCCACAAAATGGACTTCAAAATGTCCATAAAACGGACGGAATAAATACAGAGAGGAGTCAGACAGAGTCCTCATACGATACTAATCGATACGAGGGCGAGTCATCTTTATCTGGTTTATCAATTTCTGAAGCATTTAAAATGGGGCAACATGGTTTTCTTTCTCCTCAACTAGTTCAGAAACTCAGTATGTTTGGAAAAGATGCAAAAATTCTTGAAAATAAAATCTATCAATCGAAACGTCAAGTTGAGAAGAATTACAACAACCTTTTAGCCGGTCAGGAAATTTATGGAGAGGTTTGGCTGCAAGATCTTGAACGTGAGCTTGATAAATTGATTTTCAAAATTAAAACAGGAGAGGCTGAAGGAAAATCAATCCAGAATGTCCCAGCCTACTTCTACAAAATGATGATTCGCTTCTGGAAAATGGCTCTACTTATCGAAAAAGAACAGGGATTTATGGAGCTATCAGGACAAAGTGAGCACGCTAGAAAATTCCCTGATGAGTGCCCTGGTCTGATTGCATACTATTATCCAGATAAATTGTCGGAGACGAAACTCAATAGCTATTTATCAGAATTGTCTAAGGGAGTTGAAACATGTTAAAAGATGAATTTAGACCAATTGATGGTAAAGTGCTAACGGTAGGTCGTAGCCCGAAGGAGAAAATCTACATGGTTCCTAAAGCTGTTTTTGATTTACCGAAAAAAGAAAGAGCTGAGAAACTCAGCCAAATTTTCTCATCATTGCAACAGAAAGAGGATTGATTTTATGGGATTGTTTAATAACCAAGAGAGAATGGACAGAGTACAAGCTGTGAAGGCTACACCTTCCCACCCAGTTCAAGAGATTGAAATGCTTGTAGAGTATTTTGATAAAACGGTTGACAGTATTTCCATCACTTTCAACCTGGAAAAACTACAAGAATTGGCATCTAGTTCATTTAGAACAGGAGCAAGTATGAATTTTCCATCAGCGACTCCGCCGTTTTCTATCAATCCTAGATGGGTGAAGAAGATAACCTATCAGACAAAATAAGGATAGGAGATTACCATGCTAGTAGATTGTCCAATGTGTGATACAGAGTTCGATTCTGCTGAGGAGTGCGGATTCTGTCCGTGTTGTGGAGAAGATTACGATTCTTTAGTAGGTGAAGACTGGAATTAAGATAGCTCCATATTTCTAAAATACTTGACCTGAGCAAGTCATAAAACTACTTATGACCTTTGAAAATTGAATATCCCCACTGTCCCGATTAGCGCAGTCTAGGCATAAAAAGAAGAATAGGGGCGGTGTGTAGCTAGAAAGTATATCTAGTGCTGACTGCATTATGTAAAGTCACGGTTGACTTGTCCCGTAAGACGAAAGAGTTTGCGATTCCTAAACTATAAATCGTGCGTAAAAAACACAGTAGAGATGCTACGGCATCAACTCGGCATGGCTGTAAATCAGCCTTTGATTCAAAAAGGAGGACAATATGAATCAAATAAAATCAACTAGTGAGGTTACACTCACTGATTTAAGACGACTAGGTTTGCAAGGTGATGCAACCGCACGGCTTGCAAGTGGTGAAGAACTGAAATTAACTAGTAAGTATGGTCTTATTCCTAAAAAAGGATATGTGGCAGGAAAACTTCAAACCGTTGAAATGATTGCAGAATACTCTAAAATCTATAGAGATATACGCACCATTAAACGTGGAGATATTTTAGTTGCCAGACGAATTAAACAAGGAAATAAATCAATCTTACAGCTAACCGGTAAAGGTTATCACCGACCTAGCGGTAAAATTTAACAGATAGAGTCCTCATCTATCTGTTTTGGGGAGCAAGGAACTGTTTCTTTGTTGCTGAAAGCAGATAGGTGATGTTATGAAAAGGTGAAGAAATGAGTATTATACAGCTAATATTTACAGTTATTCTTTTAGTCTCAGGGATTCTAGTATTTATGACTTTTATCCCAAATAAATTGTCTGATAAAATCTCACGAGAACTAAAAGACTATTCAAATAAGCATTATTTTAAGTAATATCAAAAAGGAGAAATCAAATGGAAATGATGAATGAAGTTAAGAAATTTATGTTGGCTAGCGCAATTGCAACCGCAGCGGTTGGAGTAATGACTCAGGCTTCCGCAGAAGAAGTAAAGCCTTCAGAGCCAATTTCAGGGAGCCAACAGAAGACAGCAACTCAAAAAACAGTTACAAAAACTGATGTTGCTATCTCCCAAGCAAATGTGGAACAGGCAAGCTCATTTGTAAAAACCCAGGAGGAGATTGTAAAAACAGCTCAAAGCGAGGTAAACGATGCAGAGAAAGTAGTAGAAGAAGCTACAGAAGCTGTTACTCAAGCGGAGAAAGCTGTCCAGGAAGCTACTCCTAAAAATATCCAAGATGCAAAAGAAGATGTATCTGCAAAAGAAATTGCTGAGAAGAAGGCTCAAGAAGAACTGACCTCTGCTGGGGAGCAACAAAAGCTAGCTGAAAAGAATGTTACTGATCAGGAAGCAAATGTCATAGAAGCTACGAGAAAGCTTGATGACAAAAAAGAAGAAGTTACAGATGCAGAACAAATTGTAGCTGAAAAACAAGCGATTTTAGACGGAACTGGAGTTGCGGGTATTGTTGCTAATGCTGAAGCTACTGAGCGAAACTTGGAAATGAGCGAAAAAGCTGAATCACAAGCTCGACAAGAGTTGGAACTTGCTAAAGAAGCAGATGAACAACGTGCTTCTAAACTGAAACAGGCAGAAGCAGAGGTAACGAGTACTGAAGGAACTAGGTTGGTGAAAGCGAAGGAGCTAGATCAAGCAACCACTCAAGCTATTAACGCTGAAAATCTGTATCGAGTAGCTAAAGAGAATCTATCTAAGGCTCAAAGTATCCTGGATAGTTTGACAACGACCTCTATCACTTATCCTGCTGGCTATGTAGAAGCTTTAAAGGCTTACTTCAATAACCCCACTGAAGAAAATTCAAATAAGTTACAAGAAATTGCCAAGAAAGGAATGACCGCTGCTGGATTTAGCTCTCCAGATGGTGGTGAGACTTATTACGGCAATCCAACTTCTCCATTTAAGCAGAGTGAAGTAGATAAAAAGACTGTGATTGCTGATGTCAATCATTTATCTGCTGAAGTTCAAGATGAACTTGCTATTTTCAATGCACATTTGATTAATGATTTCCGTCGATTGATGGGAACAGATGATATTCCAGTTTTAGTGAATCGAGATATGCAGAAAGTGGCACAGAAAGCAACTCAACTATCTACTAATCAGTACGGCCATGACCTAGATGCTTTGAATACAGTTGCGAAAGAAGTTGGTTTGAATCAAGGTAATCAAGGTCTACTTGCTGAAAACATAGGCTTTCAAAATGCAGATGATGTAGTAACATTAGCTGATCTGAAACAACAGGCATACAACAACATGATTATGATGCTGTTTTATGATAAGCACGCTGATTGGGGCCATGCTTTAAACTTTGCAGGACTAGATCGTAAGTCAGTCACGCTACAATATATCGGTGTAGCAACCCGAAAGACAGATCTTGGTTTGATTGCGATGCACTATGTTGGAACAGATTCTAAAACAATTGATTTGCTGAAAAATGGTTTCCATCAAAATGTTAAAGTTGATACAAAGAACAATCTAGCTAATCTTCAGGAAAGAATTCAAGTAGCTAGAAATTCTGTGGCACAGGCTCAGGATACTTATGATACTGCGAAAACGAATCATAAGGATGCTCAAGCTAGAAAAGCACAAGCACAGACAGAATATACTCAAGCAGAAGTTGTTGCGCAAAATGCAGTGACTAATCGTAATGATATTCAGAATATTACTTTAAAAACTCCTGAAGCAGAAGCTAAGTTGAAGAAGGCAGAAGCAAACCTTAAAAAAGCTAGTTTAGAAAATAAACAAGCGCAAGAGGCTTTGGAACAGTTGAATGCAGACGTACAAAACAAACGTGAAGTACTTGCGTTAGCTAAAGATAAACTAGCTAAAAAACAAGCTGAATGGGAATCACTGAATGAAGCTTTGACTGCTGAGAAAGAGGCATTGATTGCTAAACAAGGTGAACTTACTCGAATTAAAGAACTTGTCCTCAATCGTCAAACCTTACTTTCAGAATCAACGGAAACCTTGAAAGCATCAAAAGAGCGAGTGAAAGTTTTAAAGAATGCCCCTCAGCTCTTAGAAAAGGCTAAAGTTAATCTAGAAGCTGCTCAAGAAGTTTTGAAAGAAAAGAAATCAGTTCTTGAGTTAGCACTAGTAAAACTAGAAACTGCGAAAGCAGACCAAAGAAAGGTATTGGAGGCTCATAAAGAGTTGTTGTCGGCTTATCGTGATTATCTGGAAGCACAACTGGAAATCGAACGTCAAGAAAAATTGGCTGCTCAGAAAGCTAGTATTGAACTAGCTGGAGGTCATCCGATTCCAGTATTTCAAAATGGTAAGATTGTGAAGTATGTGCAAGATCAAGTTGAAAACCAAGCATCAGAAGTGAAAAATCCAGTCTATCAAGCACCTGCTGCAACATACGAATTACCTAAAACAGGGGAAAAAACTTCTAGTCTTTGGTTCTTGGGGATGGTAACTATTTCACTTTTAAGTTTGTTGAAAATCAAACGAGAATCTAAGGAAAACTAAACATACTAAAGTCATCAAGATTTCTTGGTGACTTTTTGATTGGAGAAAGAAATGAAAATTATACATTTTAGGGCGAGAGCTCCTTCGAATTATATCGAAAGCGAATAATATTGAATACTATATTAAAAGTTAAAGGAGAAATCATGAAATTCAATAATGAAACAAGAGCATTCGGATCAATCCGAAAAACAAGACGTTGGGGAACGTGTGGAGTAATTCTTGGTCTAGCTGCCTTGGGCTTGATAACTAGTCCAGTTAGAGCAGAGGAACGAGTAAATCCAAATCCTGCTACAAATGCAAAAAGTTTACAAGACTCCCCAACGGTGGATTCTACAAAAGACCAAGGTAGTTCAGAAAAATCAATAGGTTCTGTTGAAATTACTGTTAACCGGGAAAAAGTAGAGTCTGCGGTATCCACTGCAAAGAAAGCTGGTTTGACTGTTAAAGAGACTGAGGTTGATGGTGGTTTAATTGCTAATTCAGAAGAGTTAGCTAAGAAAACTGCTGAGATTGAGTCTAGTTACGACAAGCAAGCAACTACTATTGTAGACGAGTCTGAGAAGTACAAAAAAGAAGTAGAAACTCGTAAAGAAGAAATTAAAACGATTACTACTGAGAACAAGGAAAAGCAAGACTCTTATGACAAAGCTAAAGCTCAGTATGAGAAAGATTTAGCAGATGCTACTACTAAAAACGCTCAGATTGATAAAAAAAATCAAGAAAAGAATGAGCGCTTAAAAGCTGAGAGAAAGCGTGTAGAAAAAGAGAATGAGCGTATCAAACAAGAAAACGCTCTTGCTAAGTCTACTTATGAAAAAGCAGTAGAAGAAAAAGCTAAGAAAGACGCTGCTATTGATAAGGAAAACGCAGATGCCAAGAAAGCTTACGAAGAAGCTTTAAAACAGTGGACTATTGAAAAAGGTAAGTCTGAGGCTGACTTAACAAAATACAAAGAGCAATTAGCTCAGTATGAAAAAGACTCAGCTGAATATAAACGTAAATTGGCAGAGTTACAAACACAACGAGTCCAAGGTCGTGCTAACGGTGTCACAATCTATGGTGAATTTGATGAATCGAAACGTGGCTCATTGGGTTACTACTCTAAGTTAACTGCTGTATTTGATTCTAGTATTCCGAATCTGGAAGCTGTAGATGGTGTTTTAGCTGCTAATAAAAACACAACTATGACCCTCGATAAAGATTTACAGCATGATAGATTAGAAAATAAAGATTTCTATGGTCATTCTGATTCTAAAGGGACTTTTGGCGGCTCTGTAATTACGGGTATCAAACAAGGTTCTACCTTCACTTTACATAACGTTGGTAAAACAAAAACAGGAAAAACAATTTCTGCAAGATTTGTGGCTCGTAATACTCCTACACCAGAGCATAAAATTGCAGGTAACCCTTCAACTTATACTCGTTTGAATGTTTGGTGGAATAAAGTTAAAACTGATACGGAGACTTCTTCAGTTAACTTCAACCCATATAATTACTTTAATGTTGAGTGGGATATTCATTACTATGATGAGAAAACAGGTAAACCTATCGACTTAGGTTCAGTCTCTATTTACTCTGACCTAGATTTTGGACAAGCCGTAAGACATACTTATGGAGATAATAGTACAGGTGTTGTAATCAATCCATCAGATTCATCTGTTAAAGAAACCACAGTCAATGGGAAAACCTATTGGATGGGTGTAAAATCTGATGGTGTGTATAAGGAAGATGATCCAAGTGGGTTGAATCGTTATAAGGCAGGTGATCCTTACTATACTGATGTAGATGATTACAATTCTATTCCAGAAGGGTCCATTGTAAGTGTTGGTCATGGTTCTGTTCAACACTTAACGTACTTAAGTAATGGAAATAAACCTTTACATACTTATACTGAATCGCAGTCAGCTTCTTACCGTAAGTATTGGAATGATGAGCGTAGAGCTAACGGGCAAACAGACGATACTGATGATGAGATCTTTTCTTCGGGGTATGCGTTCCAACTCTGGGGTGGTCGCTCTGTTATTAATCAACTAGAGGAGCCAAAACCGCCACTTAAACCAAGTGAATCTACAAAACCAAGACCTTTAGAACCTGAATATAAGGAGAAGGATAAGACTCCATTGACACCTCCTAAGGAGAAACCTTTATTAGCCTCACCAAAAGATGAACCAGATAAACCTCACGTTCCTATTCCGAGTGAACCTCCTACACCAGACTTAAAACCTGTACCAAATGAGGTCGCACCAAGAAAAGTTGAAGTTACTTACACTCGCTTGAGAACTACGCCTACTGTAGAAAAGTTAGTTAAGAACTCTGCAGGTACAAATGTAAATCATTCGTCAGTACCTAAGTTATCAGAAGTTGTTTGGGAGTTGGAAACTAAACCTCTCGCAGCAAATCGAAAAGAAACTACAATCTATGAGTTAACGGACAACTTACCTCAAGGGTATCTACTTGATTTAGCAAAAACTGTAGCTCAAAACCAAGACTTTACTGTGACCTACGATAAAGATAAGCATCAGTTGAAAGGTTTACTTAAAGCTGAAGGTTTAGCGAAAGTAAATACTGATTTAAGTAAAGCCTATAAAACCCCAGTTCTTAAGGTTTATGGTACAGTAACAAATGATGGTGCAACCTATAAGAATAACTTCCATTTGAACTTAAACAATGAGTTTGAATCTTATTCAAATATTGCTAAGGTAACAACCCCAGGTAAACCGAATGATCCTGACAATCCAAATAACAACTTAATCAAACCTCTCAAACACAATCATAACAAGGATGGTGCTATCATTGATGGTAAAACAGTTCTAGCTGGTTCAACGAATTACTACCATATAACCTTGGATTATGATCAGTATAAAGGGATAAAGGCAGCTCCATCTGCTATTCTAAAAGGCTTTGGTGCGATTGATGATTATCCAGAAGAGGCAGTGACTATTAATAAATCAGATATTCGTTATATTGATAGCGAAGGAAAAGAAGTTTCTGGTATTTCAGTGTATCAGTACGATTCTATTGAATCTGTTGATAATGATAAGGTTAAAGCTTTTCTAGAAAGTTCTGAAATTAAGCCTAAGGGAGCTTTCCAAGTATTTTTAGTGGATGATCCAGAAGCCTATTTTAACCAATATATCAAGGCAGGAAAATCTGTTACAATTATTGATCCAATGGTAACTAAGGAAGAATTGCGAAATACAGGAAAATCATTTGAGAATACGGCTTACCAAGTTGATTTCGGTAATGGCTATCAAACTGATACAGTTGTAAATAATGTTCCTACTGTTAAACCAACCAAAAAGAATCTTAACAAGGAAGGTGTTAACATCGATGGGAAACAGGTCTTGGCAGGCTCTGTCAACTACTACAAGGTAACGGCAGATTATAGCCAATACAAGGGCATTGAAGTAGATAAAGATCGTATTGGCAAAGGGTTCTATATCGTTGATGATTACCCAGAAGAAGCTGTTACAATCAATCAAGATGGTGTTCAAGTGACTGATTCTAAAGGTCAAGTAGTTAAGGGGTTGAGAGCTACTATATATGAAAGTCTAGACAAAGCTCCAGTAGGAGTTCAAAAATCTTTGAAAGAACAAGGATTTATCCCCAAAGGAGCGATTCAAGTATTTGAGGCGGAGAATCCAGAAGAATTCTACAAGACCTACGTGCAAACTGGAGAAGTTCTGACGATTACTAATCCAATGACTGTTAAGAAGGAATTGGGTCAAACAGGTGGCCAGTATGAGAATACAGCCTACCAAATTGATTTTGGTATGGCCTATGTGACTGAAACAGTAGTCAATAATGTTCCAAAGCCAGAACCAAAACCTGAACCAAAACCAGAGCCAAAAACTCCTGAAGAACATCCGCAACAACCAGAACGAAGCCTGCCATCTACAGGTGAGCAGGCTTCTGCAGAATTGCTGTTAGCTGGTCTGGCAATGGGGGGTGCTGCTGCAGGATTGCTCTACAGCAAGCGCAAGAAAAAAGAGGCTTAGAATACTCTAGGAATCTTTAAAATAAGCTATTTTTATGGTATAATAATGATAAATCGTGGAGGAGTAGGATTATGAAATTTGGGAGTGATTTTTCCTGGTTATGGGTAGCTATTATTAGAATTTTTACGGCTCCTTTTTATATCATTCTTTGGTGTATTAATTTCGTAAAATCAGTTTTTGGAGTTATTATATTTTGGATTGTATCTAAATGCTGTGTTGGGTTAGCTATGTTTTTGCCATTCTGGCTTTTGATTGATATCTTACACTGGGTCAGTCCTTCAGTAGGAGATGATGTTTTTCGGTGGTATGGAATTCATGTTATGGGCTTTGTTCAACGTGCTTGGATTGATGGCGCAGTTCGTGAATTTCCAATTCCTGTAGGCGGAACTAATTTCATTCCATATCCACATATTGAGGTTCCTATTATGATTGTACTTGCTCTTCTGGTAGCTACTATTCGGACGATTTATCGTGAAGAATTTGATTAATTATAAAAATAGAACCGTGCTAAGCACTGTAGGTAATTTCTACAGTGCTTTTTATTATAAAAAATAAAATTAAAAGAGGTAAAATCGAAATGGAAATTATTACAAAAATTATTACTGGTCTAGGTGTAGTTGGAGCAATCACAGGTCTTATCTGGATCTGGAATGGTGCGGTCGATTATATTCAAGGAAGAAAGAACAAAGATAAGCAAAGGCAAGATGATGGGTCTGATTCTATGATTAATGGTGCATTTCTGACCGTAGCTTCTGCGGGGATTGCGGGCGCAATCGTTGCAGCATTATCTCAGCTAAAATTTTAGGAGTAGCCTATGAATTTAGATATTAGAGAGCTGACAAGCTCTCTTTCTAGTTACAGCTCTGCGACAAACCAAGCTGTAAACATAATGGCTGATGCAGTCCGACCTATTGGGTATATCCTTTTAGGTCTTTTTTTCTGGTTTGAGATGGCATCATGGTCACAAATGGTAAAGTCGAGGGGAGGTTCATTAACACAGAAGATTTGGTTAGAGGCTTTAATGAAATATTTATTTGCTTTAATTATGATCTCTGCTTCATCTCAAATTTGTGATGCCATTCTGGAATTGCTTAATATTGTCGTGAAGGTAATTGCCTATGTAGTACCCTCACAACTTGATAAATATCAATATGCGCAAGGAGCTGTCAAAGGCTGGTTTGAAAAACTGATTTTTGGTCTCGTTGGCGGTCTAACTGAATTTATTGCTAATATTACGCTGGGAATCATCATCTTCTTACGATATTTAGATTTGTATATGCTCAAAGCATTGGCTCCATTATTAGTGGCGTTCTTTATGATGGATTCCTTACGCTCTGTTACGATTAACTTCCTGAAATACTTTGCGGCTTCTGCCTTTATTGGAGTTGTTCTAATTGTGGTATCTGTAGTATATAACGGTTTAGTTACTACAGATATGTTAAAAGTGGCAGCAGGTTCTAATGGAAGCTGGGGAACGGCCTTTGCTTCAATTGCCAAAGGTGTTATATACATCTTTACGCTTGTTGGAACTGGTCGAAAAGCTAAACAACTTTTAGGAGTATAATCCATATCTAGAAAAATTAGGATTAACTAATGTGATTTTGTATGAAAGGAAAATAATTGAAAAAAATTGGATCAGAATTTTTAAGAGAATTTGAAAATGAGGACAAGCCAATTCTATTTGGCCTAACTACTAGAATGCTTGTTCTATACGTGTGTTTGATAATAGCTGTCTCAGGGACAATTGCTATTTATTTCCTTGGTTTACCTGATTGGTACATTTATCTTTGGGATGCTCTATTTGTAGTTCCTGGGGCAATGTACGGTACAGGCATGACCAAGCGAATGCGGATTAAAGAAAAAATCGATTTCTTTTTCCGAATTCAACAAAGAACCTATGAGACAGAATTTGGAAAGGTAGGAATGTATACGAAAGATGAGTTTATTCAAAAGCAAAAGAGAAAAACTAGAAAAAGCAGAAAAGAAAAAAATTGAACGCTTGCGTCGCCAGATGAAACCTACAACGCAAAACACGATCAATTACACACATCTACATGAAGATGGATTGATGCACGTTGCACGTGAGAAGTACTCTCGTAGCTTTATGTTGGGAGATGCTTCTTACTCGACAGCTCAACAAGATGAAAAAGAGAGTATCATCGATACAACGATGGATGCTCTTAATTCACTGGATGAGGGCAGTAACTATCAACTCTTAGTAATCAACCGTCGAGTATCGGATAACTCCTTGCAGAATATCTTGTTTGAAGAAACAAACGATGGCTACGATGACTATCGTGAGGAGTTGAATGGGATGATTAAGGAGCGATTTACAACACATGCTAACAACTTCGAGGTACATAAGTATGTGACCATTTCAACGAACGCTGATGATCGAAAACAGGCTCAGTTGTTACTACAAGATATTGGAGTTTCCCTGGGAACGCAATTTCAGGAATCTGATATTACATTTAAGGAAATGAACGGCTTGGATCGTCTAAAGGTATTTTCTGAATTGTTACGAGATAACCCGTATGTCAATTTTGATTACAGAGAAATTGCTTTATCTGGTTTGTCAACGAAATCATTTATTGCTCCAAATCGGATTGAATTTCAGGAAAAACGGATGGTTATAGATGATCGTTGGTGCAAGGTGCTCTATGCACGTCGCTATCCTAACTGGATGTCTGATCGGCTTATTCGAGATTTGACGACACTGGGGCTGGAGCTGGCTATTACTATCCATGCAGAACCCTATGAGAACGTTGAAATCTTAGAGAAGATTGACGATGCAGAAACAGATGCTGAAATTGGGAAATTACGTTCTAAACGTAAGGCTGCTCAATCTGGTATCTTTGATGATGCGGTCGTTGCTGGTCGTGACCAAGAAATCTCAGAAGCTACCAAGAAGTGGCGAGATGAGATTACTGAGTATGATCAGAAAATCTTCTCTGGCTTTATTGCAGTGTATTTTAAGGCGGATAACCAGGAGGAACTACAACGTAATGAGCAGAAGATTAAGCGTGCTGGTCGGAAGCTAGGGGTAGAATTTGAAGATCTCTATTATTACCAAGAAGAGGCTCTAAATACGGTTTTACCTATCGGTGAGTGCTTCGTAAATGTGAAGAAGAATTTCATGAGAAAGATGACTACAGCTAATATTGCTACGCAAGTCCCTTTTACTAACGTGGATTTGAAGTCTGAAAGCTCACTTGCTCGCTACTATGGTCAAAATCAATTATCAAACAATATCATTACACTAGATCGAAAACGTGATCTGAATACGGGTTCTGGTGTTGTGCTTGGTTCCTCTGGATCTGGTAAGTCTACTACGATTAAGGGTGGAGAAGTCATTCCGACTTTGCTGAAATATCCAGAAGACCGAGTAATCATTGTGGATCCTGAAGATGAATATTCTGATATTGGCCGTGCTTTCGGTGCTCAGATGGTGGATATTTCGATTGGATCTAAAACACATATCAATCTCTTAGATCTACCGGATCTAGATCGTTTGGACGATGAGGATGACGATCCGATTGGAGATAAGGCAAACTTATTAATGGGATTGTTTGAATCGATTCTATCTGAGGTGACAGATGCACAGATTGGGATTATTGACCGGGTAACAGGGGTGACTTATGAGCGATATTTGACAGAGGATTTCACTCCAACGTTAAAAGAGTGGCACCAGGTATTGAAGGAACAACCAGAGCCAGAAGCTCAAGATTTAGCTTTGGCAGTGGAAACCTATACAACTGGTTCCCAAGATATTTTTGCTCACAGTACCAACGTGGATCTCAATCATCGCTTTGTTATCTTTAATTTGAAGAAGTTGTCTCATAAATTGAAGCCATTCGCTTTGATGGTTATTCAGGATTATATCTGGAATCAAATTGTAGAAAATCAAGGAAAATGTACTACTTGGGTTTACTTTGATGAGATGCAGATTCTATTTAAAAATAAGGCTCAAGCAGACTTCTTTACTACGTTGTATTCACGTATTCGGAAATACGGTGCGATTCCAACAGGGATTACCCAGAACGTAGAAACGCTGGCTGCTGTTGAAGAAGGTCGGAAGTTGCTTTCAAATAGCGAGTTCATGATTTTGCTCAAACAAAAGCCCCAGGATTTGGCTATCTTAAAGGAGATTGTCAATCTGACTGACAAACAGATTCGCTACTTGGCTCGACCAAAAGCTAAAGGTACCGGCTTAATCGTAGCAGGGCCAGTTGTAGTGCCATTTGAGAATCCAATACCTAAGAATACTAAGTTATATAACTTAGTCGCAACAGACGCTTAGGAGTCTCATTATGAATCAGGATCAAGGCAGACCAAACACAATCGGTCATAAGTTAGATCAAAAACTGGAGACGGTTCGGAAGAATTACCGAACGGTTCAACAAGATAGTGCTAAGCAAATGAAGGAGCTAAAAGAACAAACACTTTCTAAGCGCCATATAGTGAAGAAGAGTCGTAAACAATTTAGAGCTTCAAAGGCCAAGGTAAAATCTCTAAACAAGGCATATAAAAGTTTACAGAAACAAGGAAAATCATTAACTCCAGAAGGTGCTAAAAAGTTAGCGTCACTCAAGAAAGAGCTCGATAAGGCAAAACTAGAGAAGAGAGTTTCTAAAAAAGTCTTCAAAGTTGCTCAAGAGGCTAACGGTGGTTCACGTAAGAAGAAGTTTTATCGTGCTACTAAACAGGCTTTAGAACGTTCTGCGAGTCAACAAGCTAGTTCTGCAGCGCATCAGGATGATACACTATCAGATATAGCACGAGCTAAATATCGGTATCAGGATATTCAGATTCAAGGGAAACGGATCAAAACGATTGGGAAATATAGTGGTAAACTTGGCCAAGGAATGGTTAAATCGAGCTATAGCCTTGGAAATAGAGTCTACAATAAGGCTAAGGGTAGAGGCTTCACTCGAACTCCAAGAGAATTTTCTTGGGAAGGAAAACTCTCTCGTCGTATTCAGGATTATAAGAAACGTTTGGCCGCTTCTAAAACTGGGAAAGCTGCCAAGAAGGCTAGGAAGGTCTACCGTGTAGGTTCTAAACCGATTAAAGCTATTATCAAAAATCCATTTGGTTTTAAGGCTTATCTGATTGCTTTTGGTCTGCTTTTGTTTCTGGCAATACTTGGTATTGGTAGTTCAGGAATTACCCGTCAAGATGAGTTTGATATGAATGATACCTGGTTGTATCTTTCAAAATTGGATCGTGAAAAATCTAATGATAAGGTAGATTATTGGACAAAAATTGATGATCCGCTTTTGTACTTGAATTATAAGTATGATGAAGTTTCGGATAAACTTCGTATAGACGGGAACAAGTATTTTTCGCAAAATAATCGAGGGAAGCTTTACTTAGACACCTTATGGAAGAATTTGAATGGGGATAAAGATAATCTTAAAACAATGGAAGATCTTTATACTAAAAATGACCTCTATAAGTTGAGTGAGGATGAGTTAGAAGAGTATAAAGAGCTATTAGAAATTGCTCGAGATAGCGGAAAATATATGTTGCTTCAAGAGTTGGATAATCCGTTTTATACGGATGACCAGCCTGAATCGCAAACTCCACTTCAAATTATTGAGCGGTTTGGGTATAAAACTAAGACGGAAATTTTTAATGGTTCTGTTCTGCAGGCCTCAGGTGGTCAGACTCTATTAGCCGTTTTAGATGGGGAAGTTGAGGTCAATGGGAATGACCTAGAAATTAGTGATCAAGACTCTAAGTTTCTGTATAAGAACGTAGATACGATTCGTTACAAAACAGGAGACCATGTTAAGTCTGGGGATATTATCGGAAAGGTGGCTGCTGAAGGAAATCAAACAGTCTATTATCAAAAACTAGAACCTGATCGATCAAATAAGAAAGACAAAGATGGTAATGTTGAAAAGAGTTGGACCTATGTCAATGTCGGTTTTTACTTCCAGCGTATAGAATACACACAAGCAACGTCTGTTGTCAGTGATATCGAAACATCTGGAGAGAAAGGGAAACGTGCAAGAGCTTTTGCGGATGAAATCAAAAAGAACATACCAGAAGCGACTAATGAAGGGATTGCAACTGTTTTAGGAGGATTTGATATTGAGAGCTCCATCACTTTTAAACGATATGAAACGGACTACCTAACCAATAATCAGTTTGATAAGGTTGCTAAAGAGCCTACTGCAGAAAATCTAGTTGGCAACTGGGGAGCCTTTCAAGCTATGTATCCTACCTTGCCTTTAAACGAAGGAGGTTACTTTGTCAATGGATTGCACTATATTGGGATTGGAATTGGTCAATTTACTGGTCCTCGTGCTCTTGCATTGTGGAATTTTGCAAAAGCTGTGAATGGAGATATTTGGTCTGCAGAAGTTCAAACAAAATTTCTGCTAGAAGAAGATGATCCAACTAGACGGGCAGCCTTTAGAAGAATTGTAACCTCAACTGGATCCGTAGAAGCCCTTTCAGAGGACTTTTTAAATGCTTGGTTGGGAGTTCCAGGGAACAAGCTCTTAGAACGGCAATCTGCGGCTCGTCAATGGTTGAATTTCTTAAAAAATAAGGGAGGTGGTTCGACAGGCATATCTAGCCAGCAAGTTCCAGCAGAATATAAAGATAAGCTCCCTTATGGACTACCTACAGATCAAGCAATTTTAGAAGGCCAAGGTTATTCAGGTAATGCTTATGAACTAGGCAATTGTACTTGGTACGTCTATAATCGCTTTGCTCAGATTGGGATTGGAATTTATCCATATCTGGGTAATGCCAATCAGTGGGTTGACAGTGGTCAAGTTCAAGGATATGAAATTTCAACGACTCCAAAATCAGGTTCTGCAGTTGTATTCATGAATGGTGTAGCTGGAGCATCACCAATCTATGGTCACGTTGGATTCTGTGAGTACGTTAATAGTGATGGTAGCTTCTTAATGTCAGAAATGAACTTTGGTGGTTTATATGTAACGACTTGGCGTACCTTGACACCACAATCAGGCATCTATTTTGTTACCCCTAAATAAGAAAGGAAAAGAATGTATAATCAAAAGTTAATCAAAATGGTCAAGAGACTTCTCATCGGAGTCGCTGCTATTTTATGTATTGTCCTGGGCTATTCTATTGCTCAAGTACAACAGAATTTGAGACAGAATAGTCAAGTTCAGGAAGAGGCGAAGCAAAAACCAGAAGAGAAACAACAGGAACAACTATCTCTTACTGAACAGCAGGTCGAGGACTTTCTAATTGCTTACTATACCAAAAAGGATTTAGAAGAGAATCGTCCACGATATAAGCCTTTTATGACTGATTCTATGTATCAGGAAACTGTTCAAGAAGAACAAAAGCCAGTCAATCAGACCTATAAGGGATATGTGGTTGACCAATCTTATGAATCAGGCTCTATCTACATTGATAAAACACATAAAGTTGCTTTAGCTCAGATTAAATATACTAGTACAACCTTAACAGAAAAAGATAATCGAGATTCTAAGGGGCTTACTGGTACCACTAAGGCTACAATTCGGTTGACCTATGTGGAGCAATCAGGGAAGCTATTGATTAATAAAATTGAGCCGATCGTATTGATCGAAGCAAAGGGGCAAAGTATAGGAACTTATTCAGATACTAGCAGTTCAAGTTCGACTTCAGTTTCCTCTGCTGAACAAACGACCTCATCCAGTAGTAGCCGATAAGGAGAATTGAATGAACAAGAGAATAAATCAACTTGAAAATAAACTTGAAAAAATCAGGAGGGACAAGGCGAAAGCGCAACGACAAAAAGAAGAAGCGACTGACAAAATCAAGAACTATACAGTCCAGGAAAGGGATGTGGAGGCTCAACTTTTCGTTGCCCTTTCGGAAGAAAGTGGGCTATCTTATCAGGAAATGAAGGATCTAATCCTTCCAGCACAATCAAGTAACCAAGGAGTGAACCATGTATAAAATTATCAATCAACTGACTAAACAAGAGGAAACATTTGAGCATCGAGACGAGCTGTTTTCAAAGCTAGAAATCATTAACGAACGAATGAAGAGTAATAAAATAAACGGAATCTATCTACTCTATTCTTTCAATTCTGAAGGTGAAACCCTACAAGAACTTAGTCTCGAAATGCCTTTTGTTGGAATCATTGATCAGTTACTGGAAAATTTTGGTACGAGTACTGGAAAGAAAAAGAGAGGTTTTCTTCATTTTTTAGCGAAACATAAAGAAAAGACCTCCTCATCAGCCGAACGAGAACCTCAACCAGATCCTGAATTAGAGGATCTAACGTTAAAGGAAGAGGCTGATATGGCTCGACAAAGAATTGCCGAGCTAGTGTCTCAAAAGCCTCAAGATGAGGCTTTTGAGACAGTGCCTTTGGAAGATAAAATTACCTATTCTTCTGGTGAATGGACTACAGATGATTTCAGTATATTAGATGAAAATACACAGGATGCAGCTACAGAAGAAGTAGCACCAGTTGTTGCTACATTTAGTCAGAAAGAGAATAAAACGCTTCCTAATCAAAAGGCTGAATCTTCCTTCTCTCTTTCTCATGCGACTACAGTAAATGTGCCTTCAGAGGTTATTGATAGCTTTGAGGCTCAGACGGTTACTTATAAGCAATCTATTAAAAATAAAATCAAATCTAACGAAGATTTTATCAAGGAAGCAAATGCGGAAATTGCTCAGTGCCAAAAGAGGATCGATGAGTTGCAACAACAGATTCTTGCGAAAGACTCTCAAGCCACTCAATTGAAAGATCTTTATTTCAAAATTGAAGAGGTGAGCTAAAATGGAACAAGAACAAGTGGTAGCCCAGTTAGGACGGGCAACTCTTGTGACAGGAGAAGTAATTTTAAAAGGTCTTTTCCTGGTGTGCTCTAAAGGAATTGAAATTTATCAAGCCAGAGGGGAGAATGTAGTCTTCACTGGTGAGACAGACTGGAATAAATTCATGGCAACAGCAGATGCTAAAGAAGTCCAGCAATTATTACATAATGAAGTCAATCTCGAGGCAGTTCGAAAAGAACTTGGCCAATACGGGATTGGCTTTTCTTTTTATACACACCCTGATGGTAAGACAACTCTTGCTTTTAATGCAAAAGATAAAGGTGTTGTCGAACAAGCCTTTAAGGATGTACTAGAAGGGATCACAAGAGATCCGAAAGGATTCAATGAGCGAAACCTTAAAAATGGGAAAACAACTTCTTTTGAGGAGAAATTGCAACATTTCAAAGCAGTTGAACAAGAGAAAATTGCTTCCCTGCAGGTAAATATTTATACCAAGGAATTTGTTCTTCCGGAAAATATCGAACCACAGATTGGAGGGAAAATGAAGTGATTACAGAAAAGAAGAAACGGAGACTTAGGCCGTATTTGTTGTTAGGACTAGGTCTATTCTACCTCTTTCATTGGCTCTTAAAATTGTGGCTGTTAGCACCAGATACCGATTCAGTAACGGATGTATTTGGACTTGGAAAGCTTAACTGGATGAGCGACCATCTAAGCGATAAATCTTGGATTGATTTTCAATTTACTCCTGCTTCTTTATTGGTTGGTATGGGCGGATTTCTGATTGCTTTTTTGCTGTATTTGAGGGTAACGGATACAGGTACGTACAGGTATGGGGAGGAGCATGGGTCGGCACGTTTTACGACGAAAAACGAACTGATGCGCTTCCGAGATGAAGATCCTGAAAAGAATATAATCTTTACTCAGAATAGCCAGATGGGACTATTTAATAGCCGCTTGAGCTTTGAAAATCAAATCAATAAAAATGTCTTGGTATATGGAGGTACGGGGGACTGGAAGACACGGAGTTTTGTAAAGCCAAATTTATTACAAGGGAACTCTAGCTTTGTGACAACGGATACCAAAGGACTTCTCATTCATGAGACTGGGAAATCTCTACTGGGAAAAGGCTATAAGATGAAAATTTTTGATCTGATTACCTTTCTGAATTCCGATGGTTTCAACGTTTTTAGATATGTTCATAATGAAATGGATATAGACCGTGTAGCTGAAGCAATCACGGAATCTCTGAATAGAAATGGTCATGAAAGCGATCCTTTCTGGCCGGCGGCCAATAAGCTTCTGATGCGTTCTCTTATTGGCTATCTTTATTTTGATAGCCGGCTTGATCATTATATGCCAAATCTAGGTCAAGTCACGGATATGATTCGGGAATTGAGACGGAATCATCCAGAGGCGGAAAGTCCAGTTGAATTAATGTTTGAAGATTTGGAGCGGAGATTGCCGGGGAATTATGCTTGCAGGCAGTGGAGCTTGTTTAATAAAAACTTTGATGGTCAGACACGAGCTTCTGTTTATGCCATTTTTGCGACTACTTTCTCAGTGTTTGACCATGAACAGCTGAGAAAGATTATTGAAAAAGACACGCTGGAGATTGAGAAATGGAATATAGAAAAGACTGCTGTATTCATTCATATTCCAGAAGTAGACCCAGCTTATCAGTTTTTGTCTGCCCTTCTTTTTAGTACCATTTTTGATGTCTTGATAAAGACTGCAGATGCAATTTTGCTAGGTGAGCATCCAACAAAGTCTAAAAAGGATTTACTGCATGTTCAGATAGAGGGGGATGAGTTTGGACAGATTGGCAAGATTCCTAATCTGCCACCGATTATCTCTGTTATTCGGTCTCGAGAAATCTCTATTAAAATGATGGTTCAATCTCAAAGTCAGATTGAAGTATTATACGGTAAAGAGAACACGAAAACGATTATCAATAACTGTGGGGCTATTCTTTATCTGGGAACAAATGATCCGGATACTTTGAGAGCTTTATCTGAGCGATCTGGTAAGCAGACTTTGAATGATCAGAACTATAGCGAGAGTAGGGGAAGAAATGGCAGTAGTTCCAAGCAGAATTCCAAAATTGGTCGGGAATTGTTGACACCGCATGAGGTTGCTACGATTGGAACAACAGAAGCCCTACTCTTCCTATCCAAACAAAATGTCTTTCGAGATCAAAAATTTAACCTGGACACACATCCAAGAGCCTGCCTCTTAAGTAATGGCCCGAACGATGAAAACTGGTATCGTTACAAGCGATATCTAAGCGATATTGATGAGTGGAAAGACCAGGTTGGGGAAGAAAATGTTATTCATATTGGGATTAAGGAAGTCGAGGAAGTTCCTCTCAAAGTGAGTTAGAAAGGATAAAGAATGAATACATTACCACAAAAACAATTTAAACGAATGAAGCGTGAAGTTGAGGAAGAGACTGCTCGAGGGATTGGTTATTTTGAGGGGATTTTAGAACATATCCCTTCTTACCCCCTATCCGAAGCAGTAAAAGAGTTGGCTTTAGCTGGCTGGATTACTCCTCATACAGATGTCATTGATGTCCAAAATATGATTGTTACAGAATCTATAAAATGGATGAATTATCAGGATTTCAAAGAAGTTGCTCCCTACTTGTTTTCTTACCCTCGAGAACAACGAGAGAAAGATTTATTGGTTCGACCAGTGAAGATCTCCAGAGAGTATTTTGAGGAATTACAAGCCAATGCAGAAGAATTATTTCATTTGAAGCAAGACTTGCTTCAGATTAATAATCAATTAGATGCTAAAATCCAGGAATTGGAGATGGATCAGCTACCAAATGGTGATCAGGTCATTGGAGTTGATATGGAAGCTGAGGAGGTATTGTTACTACGAACTTCAGAAAATGCTCAAGTTGAGGAGTGGGAGGTTCGTAAAGATGGCTTGATTACTGATTATCGTTCCAATCTTTCAGAATCAGCTCAAATTGTAGAGGCTTTGCTTGAAATGAAGAATTCAGAGATTGATACAATTCTCTACGAGGAAGTAATCAACTATTCCAAGAGAACTTGGCCAGATTCGGAGCCAATACAACTTCCAGAAAGTATCAAGGAAATGTTGAATCAAGAAGCTAAGCTTGATCCATCATATTATCAAATAGCCCAGTTTGAAACATTAAGACAAGCCTATATCTATGGGATGATTTCACCTATCTTTCAGGAACATTTCCCTCATTATTCAGATTTCGTTAGGAGCTATGTCGAAGATAGGGAACAATATGAATTTTTCGACTATCGTACAGAAGCAGTCTCTCTAGCTCAGGAAATCTTAGTCCCCCGTTTAGACGATATTAATCGGATTTTAAGCACTAACAACCAGGAGCTAATTGTTCAAGAAGTCACTGGGTATTCTCAGGGTGAAAGCTGGGAACTGGCCTATTTGCGAAATACAAATACGGAAGATAGAGAATCAGTTCAGTTCTATCTTGAAAGTGAGATTGGAGCTTGGTATAAGGGAAGTTTGACAGAGTTGGCTGTCATCCGCTTTGATGATATTGATTTAGAGAAAGGTTTCAATGGCTATCAGGAAGCAGTCTATCATATCGATGAGAACTTGTTAGTTCATGATAAGCTAAAACAAGCTCAACTCCATTTTCCTGATTTAAACCGTTTTGTAGAAGCAGAAGAGCTTGAAAAAGAGCGAACACAAGATGTATTAGAAAAAGAAGTGCAAGAATTTTCATTGTAGAGGAGGCAAGAGATGGCATTAACTAAAGAAGCGGCTAAAAATCTATCTATTCTTTCTGTTGCGGAACAGCTGGGAATGGAGTTAAAGCGCACGGGGAGCTATAGCTATACGTGGACAGAGCATGATTCGTTTGTCATCGATGTAAAGAAGAATGACTTTCATTGGAATTCTCGATCAGAATTTGGAGATGTGATTCAACTAGTTCAAACTATCCAGGGTGTTACTTACAAGGAAGCGATGCACTTCTTGGAAACAGGAGAATTTAAGAAAGTGGATTTGGCGCTTCAGATAGCCCCCAAAGAGCCCTTTTACTATAACCTGGAAAAGTATGAGCATCAGGATTTCAAGGCTTCTAGAAGCTACCTGAAGACTCAGAGAGGCCTTTCAGATGACACGATTAATTTCTTTTTGAGTCAGGGGAGTATGGCGGAGGCAACCCGAAAAAAAGGAGACTATTTTGAGCCTGTGATTGTCTTTAAATATAAAGACAACACGGGCTTTTTAGCTGGCGCTAGTCTCCAGGGAATAGTAGAGAATCGAGTGCACTATCCAGAACGTGGTCGCTTAAAACAAATTATGAGAAATTCAGATGGACAACTGGGATTTTCAGTGGATATTGGGAAGCCTAAGCGTTTGGTCTTTGCGGAAGCTCCAATCGATCTAATGAGCTACTATGAGCTTCATAAGTATACGCTTCAGGATGTTCGCTTAGTAGCTATGGATGGTGTCAAAGAAGGCATCATTAGCCGACGTTTTATGGAATTATATGCAGAGATGAACGGTAAATCCTATCAAATAGATCAGAATACTGGAAAAGCTCTGGAAACTGTCGTCAACACAACGGATTATTTCAAAGATGGTCGGCATCAAGATGTGATTACGTTGGCTGTAGATAATGATGCTGCAGGACAGAATTTTATCACTCGATTGCAGGAGAAGGGGATTCCAGTTCAGATTGCGATTCCGCCTATCGTCCAGTTTAACCAGGAAAAGGAAGATTGGAATGATTTCCTGAAGAGGGGGAATGAAGCTCCTAAGGAGCTGGCGCACGTTTACACAGCAGATGAAAAGTCCTGGCATTACCAGGGCTTTTTTGAGAAGGAAATAGCTAGCGCAAAAGCGCAAGAGCTAACTGCAGATGATGTAAAAGCCTTTGTCTCAGCTAAGCAGCTGACGAAGGAAGAAGTCCATCAGGAATATACAAGGATTGTCAATCAAGAGAAAGAAAGGAAACATACTATGTCGGAAGTACATGAAGCAGGGGCTGAGTATGAAGCAGAAAAGCCAGATAATAGCCGCTTGGCGCAAGCTAGACGAAAGCTAGAGCGACTCAAAGGAGAAGCTGATGAGGCAATCAATGCGGCCTATTCTCATCAATCCCTAACGAATGGCCAGCCTATGAATGATAAACGAGGAGGGGGCCGTTTTATGCAGAAGCAAGAACAAATTGAAAATCGTGTCTTCTCTAAATTGGATGAAATCAAGGAACAAGAAGAGCGAATTGAAAGGCTCCAGGAAAGAGAAGACCGAAAAGCAGCAGGTCTCAACCGGCAGGGGAATGGTCTGGAGATGAGTGTCCAAAATATTCCCCGTATTCGGGAAGAAATTGAGAAGGCAGAACGTGGGGAATCGAGTTATAGGCCTGAAACTATCAAGCGTTACAAAAAGGAATTAGAACGCCTAGAAGCCATTCAAGATAAAGTTGATGGACTGGTTATTCAACCAGAGACACAAGCTTTAATTGATTCTGGAGAGGTTAAGAAGTGGGCTAAGCAGCCAAATATCTACTTCGTAAAAGGGCTACGTCGAGTGGCTTTGGAATTGACCGAGGAAGGAAGATTAGAACTATCTCCTAAATATCGCCCTAATACGGATGAAGAAAAAGAGATAGTAAACAAGTTACTGTTCAATCAGAAGAAACGTGAGGATGATACTCAAAAAGCAGCCTTGACTCTAGATAATAGTAATCTATCTCCAGAAGATGCGGAATGGCTGAAGCAGAACTGGGATAATATCAGCTTTTCAGTAGAGCCTAAAAAACAGATGGTTATTGATTCAGATAAAACGGTAACCTTTGAAAAACCTTCTAATCCTCTTGGAGATACTTATGAAGCGCAGGAACAAATTCAGAGCACAGAAAAAACTCCTGAGAGTACTCAGGAGCAAAACGTGAATTCAGAGTATCAAAAAAATGAGAGGACCAATGGTAGTCAGGGGTCTTTACAGACTAAAGCTGAAGGCAGTCCCACACCCGTACCAGAAGTTGGTACCTTTGAACGCTCTGTTACCAGTCGCCCTACGTTATCCTCTCATTTATTATATTTTAGCATAAATGAAGAGTTTCAGTCAAGTAATGATGGGCACTATCATTCTATTTCTTCGAATGAATTAGCTAAATTGAATCGTCCAATTCGTAGTCAAACTATTCAGAATGCAGCGCAGTATTATTTGGATGAATTAGCTAACTCTAAGATTTATTATGTCACTCCTGATAAGACTGTACAAGTGAATTTTGAAGAGAAGCACTTCATGCACTTAACAGGGATTAAGCCGCTTGCACCAGGGCAGACACCTGAAAAAACTTTACGTGATTTTGCAGAGGGAAACGGACACTTTGATAATATTCTTTTGGCTAACAATGATGCAGCTTTTGACAAAATCAACGTCCTGTCAGATCTTTCAGTCGCAACAGAAAGCACATCTTTTTATTTTGATGATTTAACTAATCTTAGACGATATAATGGGCGCTTTGACAGTCTTATAAAGTCTGATGATAAAGATATTATTTTACTGTTTAAAGAGCTGGAAGAAGAAAATTATATTCCAGTATCAGTATTTCAATCTAGAGCAAGACTGGTCAAAGAACTGGAGACGGCAGATAAAACTCCTATTCTTGCTGTATTCCGTGAACGTAATGGCCACATTGAACAGCTATCGATCAATGAGGACTATATTAAGGATGGGGGCAAAGAATTGCAATCCATTATGAAAAATGGCTTGTTTGAGGAAATCCAGCCTGATGCAACTAAAGAAATTGAACAGATCGCTCCAAAGAACACATTGAATAAAACCTCACTTGATTCAGCTACCTTTACTCAAGTCTTAGATACTGTCTATAATTTAGGTGTGCCAGGTGACATCTCAAAAACTCCAGAAGAATTTCATCAAGCCTGGAATCAGTATCTTGACTATGCGAAACAGTACAATGATAAATTTGATCAGATTGTTGCTGCAGCTGGAGAAGATCATCTTTTAGATACAAATTCAGATTTTTATAAAGAATGGAAACAAGATTATATCTATAAGGAGAACTACCATGTACGACTTCAATGGGCTGAAGAGCGCCCAGATGGGCCTAAATTGCCATTTAAAGAAACAGAGCTGATATCTTATCAAGATTTTGCTAAGGAACTATATAAGGCCAATCAGAGCTTCTATCAGCTACATCAGGACGGGCTACAACAAATAACTGGTGGTCACCCAGAAGCCTACATCTCTCCAACTAAGATCCAGTTTAGTATCTACGCTCCTGATGGTGAACTGATCCAGGATGGAATCCGTTACGATATTGGGGACGAGATTAACCCAATCGCTCACAAAGAAAGACTTGGAACACGAGAAATGCGAGAACATCCAGAGTTGATGAAGATAGATGGGGTATTATTCAATCAGTATCATCTGGAGGGATTGGCGAGTGAACAAACCATCGAAAACATTCGGGATGAATTTGAAAAAGCACAAGTCAAGAATTCGCAGAATACACCAGATAATCCATACGAAAAAATTTATCAGTATAACCGAAAAGATGAGAGGGATCGTGATTTGGATGGTGATGGTATTTCTAATTCTGATGAGATGTTGCAAGGAACAGATCCATACAATGCTGCTTCTAACCTTCATAAAAAGCAGGAAGATCGAGAAAGAAGGACAGATGCCGAAGTAGCTGCAGGTGCTATTATTATCGAAGAAGTTGCTACTAAAAATTCTGAACAAACCATTTCCCAGTTGGTCGCAAATAAAGATACAAAAGCTTTAGCTGAACACTTGAAAGAGGGAATGAAGAACTATTTGGATTCAGAACAGTTTAAATCTTTCTTGGATACGATGAGTAAGTTTCATAACTACTCCCTCAACAATATTCATTTGCTGAAGATGCAGAATCCTAATGTCTCCCATGTTGCAAGTTTTAATAAATGGAAAACGGATTTTGAAAGAACAGTCAAAAAAGGTTCTAAAGCTCTGAAAATTTGGGTTCCGTATCAAGTAAAAACTAAGATTTCTGCTAATCAAAATGAGTTGAGTTTTTCTCCGTCTGAGAATGGAATGGAAGAGAAGGAAGTCACTGTGACTCGATTCAAATTAGGGAATGTCTTCGATGTTTCTCAAACAGAAGGAAAAGAATTGCCAAAAGCAATTAATGAATTGACTGGTTCTGTTAAAGATTATGAAGATTTATATCGAGCAGCCAAAGCAGTTTCGATGGATAATCAGGTTCCTATCAGTTTTGAAGATATTAAAAGAGAAAGCGCAAATGGTTATTACTCTCCAGATGAAAATCGAATTGTCATTTCAAAAGGATTAAAGGGGCAAGAACATATTCTAAAAACAATTTTTCATGAAATGGCTCACTCAGATTTACATAGAGGAACGAATGCACAATATGGTGATGACCAATATCGTAAGCAAGAACTACAAGCTGAAAGCGTAGCCTATGTCGTAGCCAATCATTTTGGTTTTGATACTAGTAGCTACAGTTTTGGATATTTAGCTATTTGGGCAAAAGATAAAAATGGTTTTGAAGATATGGTTGAACAACTGCAGATTGTTCAGAAAGAAGCAAAAAGTTTGATCGATCGGATGGATGCCAAGTTAGAACTGGTGAAAAATAAAAGCGTAAAGAAAGATAAATTTGCTGATAAACTCCAACAGGCAAAAGAAAAATCTGAGCAGTTGGGTAATCAAAAGGCGGAGGCTGTAAAGCAGGTGGAAGAAAAAAAGTTCCTGAGCAGCCCTCACTAATGGAGGCACTAACCCGTCGGAAGAAAAATAAAAAAGGAGAAACAGAAGATGATTGAAAATCTAAGACAAGAAACTTTTGATATTTTAATGGAGATATTTTTTGAGAATGAGGCTACAGATTCGCCAAAAGTGAATGAAGTCAACCAGCATATTTCTCGTAAAGAATGCCTCTACATTCTTCGTAGAGATATGCGAATCAAAACAAACTATGAGCTAGAAGAAGTAGAAATGTATCCCATTGCACTTAAAGAAATTGAAGGGATGAGTGATGAACGATTTGAACAACTAAAAGACGAAATTTTAAAAATGGAGCTGGTTGATACAATGGAGCTTCTACTGGAAGACTTAAAAGTTTAGTCAAACTTTTCCCTCGGATAGAACAACATTCCTGCTTGCAGGGATTAGGGGATTGGGGATTTCCCCAAAAATTTAAAAAGTCAAGAATGGTCAGGGGTGACACCCTGACCATATTTGACCTTTTTAAAAACAGCATTTGGGTACCCAAGTGCTAATCTTGCCAGAAGAAAAGGGGCTGAGCCCCTCAATCAAGAAATAGCAGAACAGAGGTGATGATTTTTGAAAAATGGAGAAAAACGAAAACGAATGATCCAGAAAAAAATTCGTTTGACGGAAGAAGAGGCACGGTTTATTTCAACTAAAGTTGCAGAATCTGGAATGACAAATTTTAATGCCTTTGCCCGAATTATGTTGATTATGGGCGAGGTCAAAATCTTAAATTTTGAAGAATTGAGAGAACTGCGTAAAGAAATAAATCGGATAGGGGTCAATATTAATCAGGTTGCAAAAAAGGTAAACGAAGATGATCAGGCCAGTCTAAATGAATTGAGTCAGATTCTTGAATTGCAAAAACATCTGAAAGATACCGTCAATCAATTTATCCAAAAACAGGAAAATCAAACAAAGGAACAAGAGCGATGGTTGTAACAAAAGTGTTGCAGATAAAAGGAGTGGCTTCTTTAGGACGATCTACAAAATATATTGAGGATGAAGCAAAGACGGTCGAGTTGACTGATACAAAAAGTTTAAATAATGCTTTACGCTATATCGAGAATCCAACTAAAACGAGTTTTTTAGAACAAGACGAACAGCTGGAATTTCCAGCAGTGGTTAAAGATGGCCGAGTAGTCAAGCAACTTGTATCTACTTATGGAATTACAGATGCCAGCACAGCGACAGAAGAATTTCTTTTGACAAAAAAGAATGCGGCTCAACGAGCAGGGACAAAAGAACTATCTGATATTCAAAATCCGAATCGGGTTTTGGCTCACCACATCATCCAATCATTTTCTCCTGAAGATGACTTGACTCCACAAGAAATTCATGAAATTGGTCGAAAAACAATTTTAGAATTAACTGGTGGACAACATGAATTTGTCATAGCGACTCACATGGATAAGGGGCACATTCACAATCACATCATTTTCAATTCCACTAATTCTGTTACATTAAAAAAGTTTCGTTGGCAGAAAAATACTGCTAGAAGCTTATTCAATATTTCAAACAAGTATTCTGATTTGGCTGGAGCTAAAATTCTCAAAGAGAGATTATGGACTAATCGAAAAACCTATCATGCCTATCGACAAAAGAACTCTTTTCGTTATGAAATCAAATCACGCATAGATTTTCTTTTGAAACACTCAACCTCTTTAGAGGATTTTAAGATCAAGGCACGAGCTTTAAATCTAATAGTTGATACTTCAGGGAAGGAAATAAAATATCGTTTAACTGACCAGGATCAAACAAGAAATGTTAGGGATCGCACGTTATCAAAAAAAGGAAATTATTCTTTAGAGAAAATTTCTGAGAGAGTGGTTGCTAACGAGGTGACTTTTTCTGTCGATGAAATTAAATCCGAATATGAAAAAATGGTAGCAGAACGAGAAGATGATTTTGAAATGAGAATCACAGTTGAAGAATGGCAGGTGATGGAAGAAACAAAAAATGGAATCTATCTTGAAATGGAATTTGGGATTAGAAATAAGGGAACCATTCTTATTCCAGCTCATCAGATTGAAAAAGCAGAAGATGGCTCTTATGAAATTTTTATCAGTAAGAATGACTTCTACTATTTTGTTAATCCTGAACACGCTGATAAGAATCGATACATGAAAGGAGAAACAGTCGCTTCTCAGTTGTCGTATGATAACGGAGAAATGATTGTCCGGAAAAATCCGAAAATCTCCAGTTTGGATCAGCTTGTTCGTGAATATAATTATCTATCTGCTCATGGAGTGACAGAAGGACAGCAATTTGATGAATTGTTAAATCGTTTTGAAGAGGAACTGGAAGAAGTAGATAACTTGCTTGATAAACTAGATCAACGTTTGGGTGAGCTTAATAAAATTCAGTCTGCATTTCTTGCATTAGAATCAAGCGATCCTCAGGAAGTGAAACTAGCTGTTTCTATTCTGAAAGACTTGAGGGTAGATCCTAGCACTCGTAAAGCTGAGATTGATAAACTTGTTAAAGAGGCGACCTTTGAGCGCCAGGCTTTGTATCAACGAGTAGAAGCAATTACAAAAGATTATAAGTTACATCAAGACATTGAGAAAAATGTGGAGCAGCGTAAGGATAGAGAAACTTCATTGTAAAAAAATAATTATAAATATAATTATAAACATATTGACAAATATAATTATAATGGTATAATAGAAGTATAGAAAATAACAAGGAGATAGATAGATGGCAGAAAAATCTCATTGCAAAATTTGCGGTTGCACTTGGAACAATGCTTGCTATACTCCTGACGAAGGAGCTTGTTGGTGGATAGATGAAGAAGAAACAATGTGTAGCCATTGCTACTACGGATGGAATGGAGAAATAGAATGAAAATTATTACTTTTGCTGCTATTAAAGGCGGTGTTGGAAAAACAACTTTAACATTTAATTATGGGGAATGGCTGGCTAAGAAAGGGCATAAAGTTCTCTTTATAGACTTAGACCATCAGTGTAATTTGACTCAGTGTTATAATATCTATGAGAGCAAGAATACAATTGCTAATGCTTTTAAAGGTGGCGATGTGGATATTAAGCAAGTCAAGGAAAATATTAGTCTAATTCCAGGTTCAGTTCAGCTTGACACGGTGGAAAGAGATCTGGAGAACAGTGATAAGAAAAATATGTTACTTTATCTTTGGCTAGAGGATAACTACGAAAAGAAGAAGTTGGATCAGTTTGACTATATCTTGATTGATTGTAGGCCAGATTTTGCGACAGCTACTAAAAATGCTGTTGCGGTCAGTCACGCAATCATTAGTCCTTTGACTCCTTCAGAGTTTGGTTATAATGCCAAATTCAATCTATCAACTCGGTTAGAAGCATTCAGAAAGGATGTAATTGACTATCGCACAAGGGAATCATACATTACTGCTGAGTTATATTTCTTAGCAAATATGATTCGACCAAACTATGGATCATCAAGAGAATTACTGGAGGCCCTTGGACTTGAAGCCAAAGAAAAGGGAACAGACAACCTTCTAGGGCTTGTACCAGCAAAAGAGCTATTCAATCATTCTACGATTGATAAGGTCTCTATTGCAGATATGAAGGAGAATCCTGAGCTTTATCAAAAACACAAAAAGTTTTTTACTGAGCTGGAGCAGACTTTTTCAAAAATTTATGATACAATATAATTATATTTATAAACACAAATACAATTATAAATATAATTAGAAGGAGATTGTCATGGCATTCACACCAAAAGAAAAAGAGATTTCGCAGATTATCGAAGCAACCCATCAACCTGAGCAGATTTCAGATGTAGCCAGCTTTGAAAGTTTTGAACGTAAGAAACAATTTCAGTTTACTTTGAAACCAAGCAATCGGAAAAAATTGGATAAAATTGCTAAAGCAGCTGGTGCAAAGTCTGCATCAGATTACCTTGATAAACTGATTGAAAACCTATCACTATAAATATAAATATAATTGTAATTATAATTTTAATCAAAAAACCTTTCCTTATAGGGAAGGTTTTTATCTTTGCTGACAAAAAACATTTGAACTCCTGAACTAAAATCTCTATACTTTTTATTATGATTTTAGTTGGGAGTGTTTTTAATTTGGATACAAAAATTATTGATGAAAGAGAATTTGTAGAGAAATTTAAAGAGAAAAATCTACAAGGATTTCATAAATTTGTAAGTGACTATGACAACTATATTGCTCCCACAATGAGAGCTAGAGGCTACAAATTTGTAAACTATGCTGAGAGAACCGTTACTTTTACGTTTGGCCAAGTAACTTTTTCAAGAAGGCGCTGGTATAAGAATGGGAAATGTAGGATTCCAGTAGATGAGAAGTTAGGTTTGGAGAAACGTATTGCCTATTCCAAAGAACTGCTGTATCAAATCACTAAACTAGCTACAATGTTACCGTATCGGAAAGTAGTGGAAGTTATTGAACTGATGTACCAGGTTTATATTACTAAAGACACGGTGTTAAAAGCGATTAAACTAGCAAGTCAATTGTTAAATGAAAAAGAAGATTATCGTTTCTATAGCGATGAAGTACCTGTCAAAAAAATTGAGGCTCCTGTTATTTATCTTGAAGGGGACGGTGTTTGGATAAAGGTCAGTGGACGTGAAAAAGAACAACAGAATAAAGAATTATCTCATTTTGTCATCCATACTGGAACGGAGGAGTACGGAAAGAGGAAAATTTTAAAAAATAAGGTGGAAATTGTGTCATCCAATAATCGAATAGCAAGGAAAAAAGTAGTAGATTATATTTATAATCACTTTAAAATTACATCAGATACTCTACTTGTGACAAATTCAGATATGGGTCATGGATATACTCCACATTTATTTAAAGAGATATCAAATGATCTAGGAATTAAGCATCATCAACATTTTTGGGATAGATACCATCTAAACAAAGAAATAAAAAAGTTGGTCAAGCCGTATTCAGAAGAGCTACTAGATCAATTTATGAAAGCTATAGATAGCCATTGCAAGCAGAAATTGAAAACAGCTATTGATACTCTAGAATCATTAGTCCTGCTTAATCGGAACGAAAAAAAGATTGATACCTTTACGGTTTTTAAGAATAGAATTCTTGGAAATTTTAAATATACGCAGCCACCTGAACATAGGAATCTAGATACAGCAAGTTTAGGAATCATGGAAAGTCAGCATCGCAAAATAAGTTATCGGATGAAAAATAGAGGGATGTATTGGTCATTAAACCATGCCGATGCGATGTCCCATCTTATTTTGCTGTCTTACAATCAAGAACTCCGAGATTTATTTTTTGGTAATTGGAGAAATGAATATGAAAAATACCACTCAGAAGGAATGAGCAGTGCAAAAGTACGAAAAAAGATTAATCAAGCTCCAAGGAGTTTAGGAACGATTGTAAATGCTTCTTGGAAGGGGCGAAAGCAGAGAGATAAACAACGTTTTGTAGGGAAAAAAATAAATAGATAGTATGCTTCAAAACGGTTTAAACTCTTGACTTACAGGAAGAAATAGTGTATAATATTCTTATAATTAAAAAGAGGCACGCAGCAACGTACCTCTCATAAAGATAAACAATTGGTGCTTGTTTATCAGTAAGATTAATACTATCAGAAATTTTAGTAGATGTCAAGGCTGAGCAAGTAAAATTGTTTAGCCTTGTTTTGATATTTCCGTTTTTGATGTATTTTTTTACTACCTCAAAAGAATAGACACAAACTTCTGCTATAAATTTCTTTACTTTTAGGTGGAAATTTGGTAAACTGTATCTTGTG
>ERZ772977.342-NODE-342-length-34477-cov-23.519697_pt1 | contig 34477 bp, 26 predicted proteins | sample MGYA00511131_ERZ772977 | MGnify/ENA primary metagenome ERZ772977 (study PRJEB29015, sample SAMEA2737935) | human oral metagenome | biome: human oral; feature: human-associated habitat; material: dental | place: China | collected 2151 ...
TTCGCCGCCGTCGGGCTGGTTGGCGCCGCAGCCCTGTGGTGGTTTGGTGCGGGCGTGAACCCTTTTAACTAGGCTTGTCGACGAGGTTTGCAGGGGCCAGCATGTTTGTTTCTGGATAACAAAATAGACGGCATAGCCTTGGTGATTCAGCGGTTGTTACTGTGATTGCTTCCCATGGATATGCCTGAATAGATTTCCATTTAATGAACATGGAACATTTCAAGTCTATGGAAGCTTATTCAGGCGCTGGGAAAACTCATCCACAGAAACAGGTAGAAAATCAGAAAGAAAATGCTATCTAGCTTGGTCTTCCTTACCTGTAGAGACTAGTCATGCTTGGGAACGCTGAATAAGCTTCATGGAAATACGCAATTACTCGAAACGCTAATAGCAGGTCTTGTCTGGGTACATATGGGAAGCATGTTAAGGGATTAATTGTTTTCCCAATCACTTAGGCAAGCTTCATAGCGTCATGCGGTTATCCTCTTATCCTAACCCTTGTTGATTGTGGTTTTCCTTATTCTGTGGGTTTGGTGGTGGATTATCAATGTGTGGTGGTTGTGTTGCGGAGGCGCCTAGTCCTTGTCCTTTCCATGATCCTCCTTCGATTAGGCCGTCAGCTAGGCCGTTTGTGTTTTCTTCTAGTTTTGTCTTGGTAGATGGTTCTTGTGGTTGGGTGGGTGGTGGTGTGTATGGTTGTCCTTCTGTTAGTGCGTTGGGGTTTTCTATGAGACTTGTGGCCGCTTCGAATTGCCGAGGAGCTGTTGTGGACAGCTTTTGTTGTGGCGTCCCATTATCAGGAATACTGGCGTGTGATGATGTATTGCGGGGTGTGGTGGCAGATGCTTGTTTGAAGGTGCCGGTTTCGTAGTCAAGGATTTTTGGTGGTTTGTTGATATCTGCGGGGGTTTTCTCCCGCCACCCGTCAAGTTCAAGGTCTTCTAGTTCTGGGAATGATAGTTTGGGTAGGTTTTTGTGTGCTTCGAAACGTTGTAATTGTGGGTTATGGGTTTGAAGATCCCACATAGTATTTTCGTTATAGTCCAGGATAAGGTCGGACATTATTCGTACCATGGCTTCTACTGAAAACCTGTTAGCTTGGAAGAAACGATTAAACCCACGATTGATAAATTGTCGGTTGTCTCTGGCTTGCTCCAGGAGGTTTGTTATGTGTTTTGATTTGGGGATGATGAATTTGCCGTGAGAGTCATCCATGAGGTCGTAGAATGCGTCGTTGAGTTTGTCTGCGTCGATGGGGACGTTGGTGGCGAGGATCATGATGTCTCGGAGGTCTTTCCATCGTTTGACTTCTTGTAGTTCACCGCGGTGGATGTGGAAGAGGCCTGCTATTTTCCCGGCGAGGTATTTTTCTGGGCTGAGTAGTTGCAGAGTGGTGAGTTCTTTATTGTTGCGGTGGCTGGTGAGTAGTGGGTCCCGGACTTGTAGTTTCTCTACGGCCTCGTTATTGAATTTGCCGTTTTTGCCGAGTTCGTTGCCTCGGGCTTGAACTGCATCCATTTTGACGGTGCTTTGTAGCTCACCGTTGAGGTATACGTCAATTTCAAAGCTGTTGCCGCCTCTGCTTTGGACAGGTTTTTTAAATCGGCATGTGTATGTGAAGGGGTCGTTGGGGTCTTGGGACATGGATTGGCATAGTTGGTCTAGTTTTTCTTTGGTGGGGTAGAAGCGGGTGATAATATCAATATCTTCGGTGATTCTTGCATGGGGTACCCTGAGCATGAGGGAAGTGCCACCACTGATCATGATATCGCCCGGGGCGTGGTTAGAGAGCTGAGTGGCAATATGCTGACTCAAAATCTCATTTTTCACCCGATTTTTAAATATATGATAGTTTGGTGAACTTTGTTTGGGAACAAGTTGGGCGGGGAGGTTGGTGATGGTTGTGTCGATGAGTTTTTTGAAGACTTCTTTAGGGCTATTGCGGTTTTTATCCGCAAAATCCTTCAGGTCTTTGGGTGTGGGTGGCATAGTTACTCTTTTAATTTTTATCTGTTGATTGTGGTGTTGGTATTTATTCTTCGAAGAAGAGTTCGAGGAGTTCTTTGCCGTTGGTGGGTCGTTTGCCGGTTTTATCCCTGTACCATACTCCGGCTGCGGGTTCGATGGCCCAGGCGATTTCGTCCCATGAGTAGCCTTGATGATGTGCGCTAAATGCTATATCAACGGCGGGTTCGAAGTCGTCCATGTCGACGTATTCGTAGTATTTACGCATGGCAGGGATAACTTTCTCCACCGGGGTATCGTCGATAAGTACCCAGTCATCGGAGGTGATGTTCTCATCCACAATGTAGGTGTAATCTATGTCTTTGTTCGCATAGGGCATAAGTTCGGGCGGCGTAATCATAAGGTATGGTGCTCCGACTCCTCCCGTCGAGAAATGCCGGATACTTAATGCCGCTAGGCCAGCAACATATGGTGTTGGGTGTCGTTTCTCTGGTGGGATGGTAGGGAATGTAATTAACCAGCTTCGGTAGTATTCATCTGCTTGGTTATATTCAGCGAGTTCGGTGTAGTGCACGTAGTCCATGAATACTTGGTCTTGTTCGTATGGTGGTATGCCGATGAATCCAGTTGCGACTGCTTCGTTGTATTCTTCTTTGGTTACTTGGTTGTGTAGCAGGAGTCCGCGTTGTTTCGCTGCTATTTCCCGGTAGCCCATAAATATATCCTTTGGTCATTGTTGCTGTTATTGGTGATAAGTATATAATCTAGTGGTTTTCACAGGGTAAGTACAGGGGTGATGAGTAGTGCTACCTTATTGTGGGGCTAGGGGGCATATTTTTTACATGCCAGGGGGATTGTTTTCTTGCTCTGTAGAGTGTGGTGTTGCTATTTCTTCTTCGAAGAAGAGTTCGAGGAGTTCTTTGCCGTTGGTGGGTCGTTTGCCGGTTTTATCCCTGTACCATACTCCGGCTGCGGGTTCGAAGTCGTCCATGTCGACGTATTCGTAGTATTTACGCATGGCAGGGATAACTTTCTCCACCGGGGTATCGTCGATAAGTACCCAGTCATCGGAGGTGATGTTCTCATCCACAATGTAGGTGTAATCTATGTCTTTGTTCGCATAGGGCATAAGTTCGGGCGGCGTAATCATAAGGTATGGTGCTCCGACTCCTCCCGTCGAGAAATGCCGGATACTTAATGCCGCTAGGCCAGCAACATAGGGTGTTGGTTGTCGTTTTTCTGGTGGGATGGTTGGGAATGCTATGAGCCAGTCTCGGTAGTATGCGTCAATATAATTGTATTTGGCGAGTTCGGTGTAGTGCACGTATTCCATGACTGCTTGGTCTTGTTCGTATGGTGGTATGCCGATGAATCCAGTTGTGACTGCTTCGTTGTATTCTTCTTCGGTTACTTGGTTATGAAGCAAGAATCCGCGTTGTTTCGCTGCTATTTCCCGGTAATCCATACCATCATTATGCCTGTGGCGGGGCGTGCTTGGCGGCGTCGACAAGCTTAGCGAGTAGGGGAGACCTGGTCGGGCCGGGTCAAATCCATGATCCGCGGCATGGCCACGCACAGCATGACGGTCAGCATCAGGCACCAGAAGAAATAATCGTCCATAAAAATCTTCATAAACAGGTGCTGCTGAAAATCCTGGTCCCCGGTAGGATCCCCCAGCCACCATTGCGGCGGTACCGTCAGTGTGAAGAAGCTAAGAATCGCGGCGGTCACCAGGCCGTCACGGCTGCGCAGCCGCCAACTGTAATGCCACAACACGATCAGCCATAGCGGCAACCACACCCAGTGGTGATTCCACGAAATCGGGGAAATCAACAGCATCAACGCCGAATTAGCGAACGCCGCAAGGAGGAACAAATCCCGGTTCAGCAGGGCTTTAATAATGAAATAGAACGCGGCAATGGTGACTGCGACCAGGATCAACCAAATGATGTTAATGAGGCTGCTGGCGGCATTCGCGGCATCGTTCGACGGCCACAAACGGGTGATAACCCCCTTGATGGACTGGTTGGAAATATAGGCGATATTCACTCCAATCTTGGAGTTATCGTTCATGATGAAAATCGCCCGGGTGTAAAAATCCACCGTCTCCCGGGTGTTATACAGTGCCGCAACCCCGGTGGCCCCCAGGAACCCAATGATCGCCGAGGCAATCGCCCGCCAATCCTTCTTCATCAGGAACACAAACAGCATCACCACCGGCGTGAGCTTAATGGCGGCCGCCACCCCAATCAGCCACCCTTGGGGGATGCGCCGGCGGCGGGGAACCAGGTCCAAAAACACCAGCACCAGCAGCCACATATTGATCTGCCCGAAGGAAGCATTGGCCCGCACCGGCTCCGATAACAGTATGAGGCCCCACGCCCAACTGGTGAGCAGCAACGCCAACCCGGTGTCACGCAGTAAATTTTGGGATAAAAACCATATGCATACCAGCATGAAGAGCGCGGAAATAACCACCATGGCATAGCCCGCCCCCACATCCGTCAAGAGGGTAAACGGGGCGAGTAGCAGGGCCGCAAACGGCGGGTAAATAAACGGCAGTTTGAGGCCGAACACTTCGAACGGCTCCCCGTAAAGACTCCCGCCATCCACATAGGCTTGGGCGCCCGCCCGGTACACCATCATGTCGATCCGGTCGGTGGTGCTGAGCACCTGCACCACCATGACCATGATTGATGCCAGGAAACCGCAGATGGTGAGACTCCGCACCACGATTTTCGCCGAAAATGCGGATTCAATGGCTTCGAGCAGCAGGGTTAATGTTTTATTGGCAGTCACTGGTCGCTGACGATCCTTGGTTGAGAGGCGGTATGCTTGCACGGCAAGTGTAACGCACGCCCCGAAACACCGACCAATAGCTGGCCCATCACCACCCGTCGGCCAGCAAGTTGTGGCGAGCGCGGCCTAGGGCCTGGCCGGCGCTCACTACCCGCCGCCTGCACAGGCCGTAGGCCATGGTGCTTTCAGGTTTGAAAACGGTGGGGGTTGGTGGCGGTTGGTTAGTCGACCAGCCGCACCGCGCCCTTATCGGCGCTGGTCGCCATTTTCGCATAGGCCCGCAGCGCCTTCGACACCTGTCGGTCCCGGCTGCGCGGCGTCCACGGCTTTTCCCGAGACAGCATTTCCTGCCGTCGCCGCTCGATCACATCGTCAGGCACATTGAGGGTGAGCACCCGGTTCTTCACCGAAATTGTGATCGAATCGCCGTTCTCAATCAGCCCAATCAACCCGCCGTGGGCGGCCTCGGGGGACATATGGCCGATAGACAGCCCGGACGTGCCCCCAGAGAACCGGCCGTCGGTGATAAGTGCGCACTTTTTGCCCAGGCCAGCGCCCTTCAAGAACGATGTGGGGTGCAGCATTTCCTGCATTCCCGGGCCCCCGGCTGGCCCCTCATAGCGGATGACCACCACCTCACCTGGCTGCACCTCATGCTTGAGGATCGTGGACACCGCCTCCTCTTGGGATTCGCACACCCGTGCGGGCCCGGTGAATTCCCATAATTCCTCATCCACGCCGGCGGTTTTCAGCACAGACCCGTCGGGGGAGAGGTTGCCGCGCAAAATAACCAACCCGCCGTTTTCGGAATAGGCATGCTCCATGTCGTGGATACACCCATTGACCACATCCAGGTCCAGAGATTCCCACCTGGTGGACTGGCTGAACGGCTCCGTGGTACGCACCCCACCAGGCGCGGCGTGGAACAGCTCGATCGCCTGGTCAATGGTTTTTCCGCTGCGAATATCCCAGTCGTTGAGCCACCCATCCACCGTGTCGTAGGCGATGGTGTGCACGTCTTCGTTGAGCAGGCCGGCCCGCCGCAGCTCCCCAAGAATGGCGGGGATACCGCCGGCCCGGTGCACATCTTCAATGTGGTAGGTGCCATTGGGGGCGACCTTCGAAATGCAGGGAATACGGTGAGAAAGCTCATCAATGTCGGCGAGAGTGAAATCAATGTCACCCTCCTGCGCGGCGGCCAAGGTGTGGAGCACCGTATTCGTGGAGCCGCCCATGGCCATGTCGAGGGCCATAGCGTTACAAAACGCATCTTTCGTGGCGATGCTGCGGGGGAGGACGGATTCGTCTTCTTCACCGTAGTAGTGGCGACACAAATCCACAATCATTTCGCCGGCCTGTTCGAACAGTTGGCGGCGGGCGGTGTGGGTGGCCAGGGTGGTGCCGTTCCCAGGAAGTGAAAGCCCCAATGCCTCCGTCAGGCAGTTCATCGAGTTCGCGGTAAACATGCCGGAGCAGGAACCGCAGGTGGGGCAGGCAGACGCCTCAATAGCATGCAAATCCTGGTCGGAAACATCTTCCGAGGCAGAGGCAGTAATTGCCGTGATAAGGTCCGTTGGGGTGTGGGCTATGCCATCAACGGCCACGACCTTCCCGGCCTCCATGGGCCCACCGGACACAAACACGGCGGGAATATTCAGGCGGAGGGCAGCATTGAGCATGCCGGGGGTGATTTTATCGCAGTTAGAGATGCACACCATGGCGTCGGCGGTGTGGGCATTGCACATGTATTCGACTGAATCGGCAATGATCTCCCGGGACGGGAGGGAATACAGCATGCCGCCGTGGCCCATGGCAATACCATCGTCGACCGCAATGGTATTGAATTCTTTCGGCACTCCGCCAGCGGCCCGGACAGCGTCGGCCACAATGTCGCCAACGTTTTTCAAATGGACGTGGCCGGGCACGAATTGGGTGTACGAGTTCACAATGGCGACAATGGGCTTGCCGAATTCGTGTTCTTGAGTGCCGGTGGCGCGCCAAAGAGCGCGGGCCCCGGACGCATTACGGCCAACAGTGGTCACGCGGGATCGAAGCGGAAACATAAACTAGTCTTCTTACAATCGTATGTGGGTGCGGCGGGTATGGGTGTCCCCGCACGTATTAAGTCAGAGTGTGTTCTTAGCCTATACCGCGTCGTGGCATGCTGTTAATCCGAGTCGGTTTTCGCCTGCTTATCGACGTCCTCTGTCGCCAACCGCTCGTATTCCTGCTTATCGACGAGCACCTGCCGGCCATCCTTATGCACAATCACCACCTTGTCGTCCGCGGCCTGCCTGCCCTGGGTGAGAGCATCGGGAATCCGGCCGGCAGAGGCCGCCTCCAGCTGGGGGAGAGAGTTAAACGTCACCCCAGGCAGCGTGATTTTCTTCCCCTCCTTGGTTTGCAGGAATGCCTGGGACCGACCAAACCCAATGCCGGCAATATCCGCCCAATCGGTGGTGGTGGGTTGAGCAAATGCGGGATGGGCGGTGATCCCAGTGTCGTCAACAATAGTGTGGGCACGCACTACCCACATAATGAACACAACAGGCAGAAGCGGCAACCAAAACAGGTAGAGAAGATCACTGCCAATGATAAACAGCGACAGGAGAATCATGATGATGGCCGCCAAAAGATGGGTGCGTTCGGGCCGGAACACGTGATGCTGTTGCTCTGCCATGGGCACCCATAGTAGTTGATGGGCGGCAAAAAGCCCCAGTTCTCGATATTGAACTGGGGCTATCCGATTATCCGGGTGCGGCTAGCGCCGGGGATTATTGGGTGTCGGCGCCGCCTGCGGTGCCGCCGCCGGTACCACCTGTGCCGCCGCCGGTCTCACCACCAGTGCCGCCAGTGGTGCCGCCGCCGGTACCACCTGTGCCGCCGCCGGTCTCACCGCCGGTGCCGCCAGTGGTGCCACCGGTATTACCACCGGTACCACCGGATGTCCCGCCTGCGGTACCACCGCCAGTGCCACCACTATTGGTGCCACCGGATGTGCCACCCGAAGTACCCCCGGCAGTACCGCCGCCAGCGTTACCGCCGGTGCCGCCACTCGTGCCACCCGAAGTACCACCAGCGGTACCGTTCGTGCCACCCGACGGCTCCTGGCCGCTGTAATCATTATTCGAGTTAGCGCCCCCCGCCCCACGGGATGATGAACCTTGTGTCGGGGCGACCTCCGAACCACGCGGGTGCCCGGACGAGTCGGTGCTCTGCGACTGTTCGTCACTAGGATTCGTTGACTCCGAATTCGTCCCGGTAGTCGGAGCATTCGTATTCGTCGACTGGGACACCCCATAACCATTACCAGGGGCGTTCACGCTCTGCGTGGCCTTGGGGGCCAAAATACCGGCATTACCCTCTGCACCATTGGCGGGGGTGAAAGTAAGACCCTTCAACACCAACAACACCAGGGCGGCAACCAACAGCATGGTGGTGGAAACCCGCACCCGGCCACCAATCGTCAAAAGCTTCTCCCAGCCCTTGAGCTTGCGCTCCTCCTTGGGCTTCTCTTCTTCCTTTGAGGTCTTCTTCTTATCATGGTCAGGGATTGCTGGATCATTAGTGGTGAGCAGGCCCCGTTCGGTTTGTGACTCCACTTTCTCGGGAGGCACCACGTCGTCAGGCGACAACACCCCCTCGGGCGCATGCCGCAGCCGCACCTCCCGCAGCTGTTCGGTCGTCAATGACCTAAACTTATGATCCTGATCCGCCGCCTTCGCCGCGTCGCTAGCCGACGTGCTGGCAAACATGGTGGTCTTCGGGGAAGCCTGGTCCGCGCCCACGCTACCTTTGGCGTTGGCATCATTCAGCGAATACTTACCATCCAGCGACGACGTCGACCGGTACTCATTCCAAAACTCGCTTACCAAACTCATGCGGATCGCCCGCTCCACCAACCACTGGCTACCCGGCTTCACCTGCGCCAAGAACCGCACACCAACCGTCCACGGCATACCCACAGTGGTTGGCTCGGTCACATTCACCGCGGGGTGCACGGTCAATGCCCCCCACACCACCTCGTCTATCTTCGGTTCCGTCAACGCAGCCTCCGCCGCCTTCGTCGCCCGCTCAACAGCCTCATCAACCGTCGACGACTCCAACAACGGGATCTGCATGGTCACCACCGCGGACGACCAGTGATTGGAATTATTGATCGACACGCCAGCCTTGGAATTCGGGATAATCACCGTCTGTTCGGCCAAGGTCCTAATCCTCGTGGACCGCATCGTAATCTGAATGACGGTGCCCTCAATATCCGTGGCACCACCCTCAAACCGCACCCAGTCGCCCACGCCATATTGCTTCTCGCTCAACACGAAAAACCCGGCAATAAAGTCCGCAATAATCGACTGGGCGCCAAAACCAAGAGCGGCCGACGCCGCGGTCGCCGGGATGGTCGCGCCTGCCAGTGAAAAGCCCAACGCGCTCAACGCAAATACGAAAACCAGGAAATACGCAGCTATCTGCGCTAAATACACCAACACACCGGCTAACGCCAGTTGGGTTTTCGTATCATCCTCATCAGGCGCCACGATTTTATTGGTAATCAAATACATCGCCAATCGCCCGGCGCGAGGAATCAGCAATGCAATAATGAGCCACAGCCCAAGAGTAAGACCCGGATCAACAATCCAAGCCCAAAACAAAGATGCAATGGTAGATAGGGGCATAATGTTCGAGCATAGCGAAGACCTGAAGAAGGGATACAAGTGTTCGACCACGCCTACCCCACAGCTGAACTGCTACATTACGGTGAGGTTAAGAGGAGACTGAATTTTCTAGCATACGGGGGTGGATTTGCGATGAACCACCCCTAGGAGGGTAATATGTGATCCCATGAACATTATTCAGCTTGTACTCGTGGTAATTGTCGCGGCGCCTGCCGTGTCAACTGCCTAGTGCAAGTTGATTTGTCAAGCGCCCTCGGTTCACGCCACAAGTGTTGAAGCGAGGGTTTTTGCATAGGATTTCTACCAAGTCATATCTCACCCACGATGTGGAGTCGGCGGAAACCTTTAAAAACCCAGTGATTTTACTCAAGGAGTCTGAAGTCGTGGCAGCTTCCTCACACCCCACCCCGGCAACGGTCGCCCACCGAAGCCAAAAACCGCAGGATACCACCAAACCCCAAGCTGAACGCATCAGCGGTGCCGAAGCGATCGTCCGGTCACTTGAAAACCTTGGCACCGACCTCGTCTTCGGCTTGCCCGGTGGCGCCGTCCTTCCGCTCTACGAAGCGCTCTACTCGTCCACTAAACTACGGCATATTCTCGTCCGGCACGAACAAGGTGCCGGCCACGCCGCAACCGGCTACGCGCAAGTCTCCGGCAAAGTCGGGGTGTGCATCGCTACCTCCGGGCCTGGCGCCACCAACCTGGTCACCCCCATCGCTGACGCCTACCTGGATTCCGTGCCGCTCGTCGCTATCACCGGCCAGGTGCCCCGCCCTATTCTCGGCACCGACGCCTTCCAAGAAGCCGACATCCGCGGCATCACCATGCCGGTCACGAAACACAACTTCATCATCACCGATGCCGCCCAAATCCCGCAGGTCATCGCCGAAGCCTTCCACCTGGCAGCCACGGGCCGACCTGGACCAGTCCTCGTCGACATCCCTAAAGACATCCAAAACACCGAACTCGACTTCGTCTGGCCACCCCAACTCGAACTGCCCGGCTACCGGCCTGTCACCACCCCACACAGCCGACCCATCGAACAAGCCATCAAACTCATCGGCGAGGCCAAACGCCCAGTCCTCTACATCGGCGGCGGCGTCATCAAAGCCAACGCCGCCCCCCAACTGTTAGAATTCGTCAACCACACCGGCATCCCGGTGGCCACCACCCTCATGGCACTAGGGTCCTTCCCCGACGACCACCCCCTGCACCTGGGCATGCCCGGAATGCACGGCACGGTCGCCGCCGTGGGTGGGATGCAGGGATCCGACCTGCTTATTACCATCGGCGCCCGCTTTGACGACCGGGTCACCGGCCAAACCGAAACCTTTGCCCCCGACGCCCAAGTCATCCACGCTGACATCGACCCCGCCGAAATCGGCAAAATCCGGCCCGTCGACGTCCCCATCGTCGGCGACGCCGCCGAAGTGCTCGCCGCACTGCTCGCCGAATTCAAACGCCAACTCCCCGACGGCATCGACATTGGCGACTGGTCCCGCCACGTCCAGGGGCTGAAGGAGAAATTCCCCCGCGGCTATGTGCGCACCCACGACGGCCTGCTGGAGCCCCAACACGTCATTGAAACTCTCTCCCGCGTCGCCGGCCCCGAAGCTGTCTATGTTGCCGGCGTGGGCCAACACCAAATGTGGGCCGCCCAATTCATCGACTTCAAAAACCCCCGCACCTGGCTGAATTCCGGCGGTTCCGGCACCATGGGCTACGCCATCCCCGCAGCCCTTGGTGCGAAGGCAGCCGCCCCCGAGAAAGAAATCTGGGTTGTCGACGGCGACGGCTGTTTCCAAATGACAAACCAGGAACTCACCACCGCCGCCGTTGAAGGATTCCCCATCAAAGTCGCTCTCATTAATAACGGTAACCTTGGTATGGTTCGCCAGTGGCAAACCCTGTTCTACGATGAGCACTACTCCCACACGAAACTGCGGGAACAACACGAATACATGCCCGACTTCGTCAAACTTGCCGAAGCCCAAGGCTGCGTGGCGTTCCGCGTGACTAAAGATGAAGAGATCGAACCCACGATCCGCAAGGCCCAAGAAATCACCGACCGCCCCGTGGTCATCGACTTCATCGTGGGCCAAGACGCCCAAGTGTGGCCCATGGTTGCCGCCGGCCACTCCAATTCGGATATCGAATACGCGCGCGGCCTGCGCCCCTTCTTCGATGCCGACCCAAGCGTTATCGAAAAACAATTCGAGGAATAAGGAGTCGAGATAATGCCTAATAATCCTAATAACACCGTGGTATCCCGCCATGTTTTAAGCGTGCTAGTGGAAGACTTAGACGGCATCATTTCCCGCGTGTCGGCCATGTTTACGCGCCGGGGGTTTTCGTTGGTGTCGTTGGTTTCCGGCAAGACCGAGCATCCGAAGATCAACCGGATTACGGTGGTGGTGGATGCCGATGAGGTCAATATTGAGCAGATCACTAAGCAGCTAAATAAGCTGGTTCCGGTGCTGAAGGTGGTGCGGCTAGAAGAGGGCACCATGGTAGCTCGGGCGTTGATGATGGTGAAGGTGGCCGCGGATGCGAATAATCGGCCGCAGGTGGTTGATGCCGCCAATATTTTCCGGGCCCGGGTGGTGGATGTGGCACCGGATTCGGTGGTTATTGAAGCAACCGGTACGCAGGGGAAACTGCGGGCATTGTTGGAGGTGTTGGAGCCATTTGGGATTCGTGAGTTGATTTCTTCCGGCCAGATTGCGCTCAACCGGGGCCCGAAGACGATGGCACCGAGCGTACGTTAGAGTGTGGTGGTGCGGCGACTGTCGTGGTCGTCGCAACCGCACCATATGCCGACATATCCCACAAAGTGAGACTGGCCCCGTGGTTTCATCTCATTCTGTGATATAACGTTAGGTAGTCAGTTTTTCAACGAAAGGTATATTGTTACTCATGGCTATTGAAGTGCTTTACGACGCCGATGCCGATCTGTCACTCATCCAGGGACGTAAGGTTGCGGTGTTGGGCTATGGCTCCCAGGGGCATGCTCACGCCCAGAACCTGCGGGATTCTGGCGTGGAGGTTGTGGTTGGTCTGCGTGAGGGCTCCAAGTCCGCCGAAAAAGCCAAAGAGGCCGGTTTCAAGGTGCTGTCCAATGCGGACGCCACCGCCTGGGCCGATGTCATCATGGTGTTGATCCCGGACACCTCCCAAGCCAAGGTGTACAAGGAAGAGATCGAGCCGAACCTGTCTGACGGCAATGCTCTGTTGTTCGGTCACGGCCTCAACATTCACTTCCACCTGATCGAGCCGGCCGCCAATATCACTGTGGGCATGGTTGCCCCCAAGGGGCCAGGCCACCTGGTGCGTCGTCAATTCGTGGACGGCAAAGGTGTTCCCTGCCTCATCGCCGTGGAGCAGGACCCCAAGGGTGAGGGCAAGGCCCTGTGCCTGTCGTACGCTGCCGCTATCGGTGGCGCCCGCGCCGGTGTGATTCCTACCACTTTCGAAGCGGAGACTGTGACCGACTTGTTTGGCGAGCAGGCTGTGCTGTGTGGTGGCATCGAGGAACTCATCAAGGTCGGTTTCGAAGTGTTGACCGAAGCCGGCTATGAGCCGGAGATGGCCTACTTCGAATGCCTGCACGAAATGAAACTCATTGTCGACCTCATGTTCGAAGGTGGTATTTCTAACATGAACTATTCGATCTCTGACACTGCCGAGTTTGGTGGCTATCTGTCCGGCCCCCGCCTGATTGATGAGAGCGCTAAGCAGCGCATGCGGGACATTCTGTCTGACATTCAGGACGGCACCTTCACCAAGCGGCTGCTCGCTAACATTGAGGGCGGCAATAAGGAGCTGGAGGAACTGCGCGCCAAGAACGCCAATCACCCGATCGAAAAGGTTGGTGACAAGCTGCGTGACCTCATGAGCTGGGTGAAGAACCCACTGGACGAGACCGCGTAGCATCGTCACAACGTATTGCGATGTGCCCACCTGTCTGGCAACCTGCCGGCAGGTGGGTTTCCACATTAGGGTGGGGGAGTGGTACCGGATTGCTCGGACCGGTGATCGCAGTACAGTTGATGCATGGGTCAAACTCCATCGGCACAGTACTATCACCAGTTAATCCAGTTACGCGCAACCTTGGGGGAGGAGCACCCCGATACGTTAGCCGCCTGGCGGGACTACACCACCGCGCTTATGGACGAGGGGGATGATAAGACAGCCCAACCCGAGTTGCGGCGGCTTGTGGCGGCCTGCGAACAGACGTTTGGTCCAGAGCATCCCACAACCAGAAGTAACCGTGCCGACTGGGCGCTGTGTTTGAAAGAAACCAATTTACATCTCCAGGCATTGGAACAATACCTGCTGGTCGCGGATTATGACGATGGCTACGATGTGCGGTTTGCCGCGGTCGGGTGTTTCATTCGGTTGGGCTGTTTTGAAGAGGCCACTTACCTGCTGCATGCGGTGGTGCGCGGCTATGCAAAAACCCTGGGTGGCAGGCACGACCTGACCCGATTAGCCCGGGGTACCTTGGTTTTCCTCCTGGCCGGGGTGCATCAGAAAGAAGCGTTGGTGGAGTATGGCCGCCTGTGGGGCGTCGACAAGCGGTCAATGCACCGGCCGCTGGGAATCCTGGCAGATACCCGAGTGCTTTTGGATGATATTACCGCCAACCAACCGAAATATATTAGGGAAACCTTTAACCCGGTGGCTACGTTACCAGTGCGGAACCCGGAGTTTTTTCGCTTTGCCGAGCGGCTGAAACATCGTGAAGATTTCTACCCTAACCTACTGCAAAGGCTGGATCCCACGCTCAAGGCGCCTACGGATCCAAGCGATGTGCCACAGCGGCGGGCGTATTGCGCGGGGCTGACGCGTATTGGCCGAATTGACGAGGCCGTAGACGAATACGTGAAACTTATTGATTTTGTGGCGGGGAAATATGGGACGCAATCTGATTTATTTCGCTCCATTGTTTTGGAGCTGGATTGGTATCAGCTGCACAAGTCTGACCGGCATGCCCTTGCCATGGAACACGTCAATGAGCTTCGCCAGCTTTCGAAAGAGCAGATTGCTGCGGGAAATAACCAATTGGGGCAAGCGCGGAGAACCGGGAATTGGCTGAAAACAATGGCGCAAGTGCGAAAACAGTGGGGTACGTGTCGAGAGTTGGGGACCAGTATTCCAAAGATCTTGGATGATTGGTGGAAATACATTCAGCGCACAGTGATAGGGAAGAAGAGCGATCCGGCTATCACAAGTCGGCATGTGTGTCAGTGTCTCACCCAGTGGCTTCGATTTTACGGATGTATGGGTCCTCGAAGCCGTAATAAGTGCTACCGCTATCTTGATTATGTTGTACGCCATGGATGTATTGAGGAAGCGGCGGCGTTATTGGGGCCTGCGCTGCGGCTTTTTGATGGTGTGATGGATAAACCTGATGAGTTACTTTTGTGTTGGTCGCGGTATCTGCGGCAGTTACGGAACCAAGGGTGGTTGGATCTGGCGGAGTGGGAGTATTCTGCGTTTTTTGAGGAGTATGTGGAGAGCGGTATTAACGTTGATGGTATCCCATACACTGGCTACTGTTATTGTGACGATCATGACTTAGAAGTACTCCTGGTGAACATTCATGATGGTTATATGAAAGTGCTTTGTGACCTGGGTAAGCGGGAGAAGGCATACGATGAATTGCAGCGAATGTGGAATTATACCGATGATACATGGGATCAACGCAGCTATTGCGCAGAAGCGTTCTTAGCGCGGGTTGTGTACGTAAGATACTTAATCCTGCTAGGGCATCCTGCCGAGGCGCGGCGCCAGATTATTCCCCTGATCGCCGATTATGAAGTTTTCCATTTGAATGATCTCACAACCCGGTGGTTTCGCCGATGGTCTGAAGGGGAGTACCATGCTCCGTCTAAGAAGCCTGATGGGTATAAGTTCTTTGCTAGAGGGTATGGGCAGCTGATCGATGTGATGGCTGATGAGTGGGGGAACGATGATTTTATTATGATGTGTGCTCGCTATAATTATGCCTGCTACCTGCAAGATATTGGGCTCAAGGATTCGGTGGCGCTTGGGCAGCTACGCGATGCGGCCTGGGCGAGTGAAAAACTTTGTGGTGTGGACGCCCCATTAACCCTGCAAATCCAACGGCGCCATGCGGAGATGTTAGTGTTAGCCGGCCGCAAGAGACAGGGGTTGGTATTAGCTGCGGAGTTGGCGACCACCTGTGAGCATCGGTGGGGGCTCAGGCATCCAATGACTGCGCTTCAATGGGCTTCTTATGTGTGTTGCCTGCATTGGGCGGGTGAATATCAACAGGTTGTGGCCGAAGCCCCGTGGGTGATAACGCTGTGTGCTTATGAATTTGGGTGTGTGCATCTAATAATGATGAAGCTATTTCATGCCGCGGCGGTCGCCCATGACAGTGCAGGGCATTATGAAAAGGCTTGCGAATATTGGAAAATTCTGCGTGATTCGATCACATCCCCCTATGACACAAGTTGGTTGCGTTCGTGGGTAGAAAACCGGCATGCGGAATGTGAGCAGCGATGGCATGGTGAGGAAGGCTCTGCTTGACGACGCCGAAACGTCCCTCGGCAACAGTGGGGGAACTATCAATAGTGATAAACCACATAGTAGTGAGACCTAATGTTTATTTTCAATAACTGGCGCTAAATGAAAACAGCGTGTAAGGTGAGATTCATGACCAAGCCGAACACCGAAAACCAGGCTGACACCACCAATGTGGGGGCGACTGCTGTTGCCGACCACGACCATCATGATCACCATGACCATGAGGGTCATGAGGCTCATCACGAGGAACACCAACACTCCCACGATGCCCACGACCATCACGACCACCAGCACGATCACGATCATGACCATAATCACAGTCATGTGCCCTCCTCCCTGCGGGCCCTATTAGGCGTCCTATTCTTCACCGCGGTCATTTTCTTCGCCGAACTCTTCGGCGGCTGGTACTCCGGCTCCCTCGCGCTCATCTCCGACGCCATGCACATGCTGTCCGACTCCACCGGGCTTGTTGTAGCTGCCGTCGCTATCCTCCTAGCCCGACGCACCGCCACGAAAACCGCCACCTACGGCTATAAACGATTCGAAGTGGTGGCCGCCCTCCTCAACGCCGTGAGCGTGTCCATTATCTCCGTTTGGATCGTGTTCGAAGCCATCGAACGCTTCCGCAACGGCGAAACCATCGACATCGCCGTCATGCTTGTAGTCGGCGTGATCGGCCTCATCGCCAATATTTTCGGCGCCATCGTGCTCCACGGGCATTCCCACGAAAATATGAACGTTCGCGGCGCCTACCTGCATGTTCTCGTCGACTTGTTCGGGTCCGTTGCCGTTATCGTCGCTGCTCTCCTCATGCAATTCACCGGCATCCTATGGGCCGACACGGTAGCCTCCCTCATCATTGCGGCACTCATCCTGCCGCGCTCCGTGAAACTCGCGTGGGAATCGCTCCGAGTTCTCCTCGAACAAGTGCCGGTAGGCGTCGACACCGAGGGGATCGTCGAAAAGCTCGAAACCGTGGAAGGCGTATCAGCCGTCCATGACCTGCACGTGTGGTCACTCGACGGCAATAAATTGCTCGCAACCTGCCATGTGGTGATGGTGGACGAAAAACCCCGAGCCGACTGCGGGGTGCTCGATGATGTGCAACAGGCCTTCAAGGAATTAGGAATCGACCACACCACCGTCCAAATCGAAGGAACAAAACACCATAATCACGAAATAATTTGCCACACCTAGCACAAGTCATGCCGTAGTTGGGTGGAAGCGGCTAAACTCAAATTATGGGTTTTACCACGCCAAGCTACGATCTCATTGACCTTTTTGACCTCATCAACCGCGGGGAACTCCAACTTCCCGACTTCCAACGCGACTACCGGTGGAACGTCGACCGGATCCGCTCGCTACTTGTCACAGTGCTCCGCGGATACCCCATCGGCTCCTTCATGGCGCTCGACACGCATGATGTGCCCGTCTACTTCCGCCCCCGGCCGATCGAAACCGCCCCCGACATCGGGGTTTCCCCAGGTCTACTGCTCCTTGACGGGCAACAGCGCCTCACCACCCTCTACCAATGCATGCGGGGCGACGGCCTGGTGGAAAGCACGGACTTCCGCAAGAAGAAAGTACGCCGTCGCTTCTTCATCGACGTCAATAAAGCCGTCTCCGAAGACGTGCTGCCCGACGAGGCAGTGGTCTCCGTCGACGAAAACGGTCATGTGAAATCCCACTTCGCCCCAGATCTACCCGAGGGACTCGCCACCCGCGAAGCCGCACTCGCCGCCGGCTACATTCCCGTCTGCGACCTGCTTTTCGACGGCGGCACCGACCTGCTTTTTGATATTGCACAATCCGCCGACGCTGATGCCCGCGAACGCGCAAAAAACTTTTACACCCGTATCATTAAACCCCTCGTCGGCTACGCCGTCCCCGTGATCCAGCTCTCCCGCAGCACCGACCATGCGGGCATCGGATCCATCTTCGCCCACGCCAACTCCGTTGGCCTGCAAATGGATGTGTTCGAACTCCTCACCGCGAAATTCGCCACCGAAGACCCCACCTTCCGACTCCAGGATGATTGGGAAAAAACCGAAAAAATCCTCCGCGCCTACCCCGCGCTTGCCGAAATCGACCGCACCGATTTCCTCACCTCCGTCGCACTCTACGTCACCGCGAAAAAAGGGCACGCATCCGCATTCCGCGAATCCATCATCGAACTCACCCTCGACGAATACCGGCCCGCGGCCGACACCATGCGCCTGGCCTTCCACGAAGCCGCCAACTTCATGGCCCACCGATGCATCATCACCACCTCCCAAGTACCCTACTCCGCGCAGCTCGTCCCCCTCGCCGTCATAGTCGCCCTGCTCGCCGAACGGCCTGGCGTGCTCAGCCAACAACAGGCCTGGGACCGCATCCACCAATGGTTCTGGTGCGGCGTGTTCGGCGAACTCTACGGCTCCCCGGCGCTCACCATCCGTATCGGTAACGATGTTGACGAAGTCACCGCATGGGTCACCGACTTCGATGGGCGCAATAATGTTCCCACCCCCCGGTCCATCGTCCAAGCCCGATTCGTGGAATCCCGCCTACTCTCCGCCGGCCCGAACTCCGGCCTATATAAAGGCATCTACTCGCTCATCATGGGCCGCGGCGCAAAAGACTGGCGCACCACCATCGAATTCAACCACGAAACCTTCTCCGAGCTGGGAACCCACTTCCGGCCCATCTTCCCCCTCAGCTGGTGCGAAGCCAACGGCATTGATGCCGTCCTGGCAAACTCCGTGCTCAACCGCACCCCAATGAGCCGCCGCACCCACGTCATGGTCGAGGAATCCTCCCCGGCCCGCTACCTGTACCGCGTCCAATCCAAGAGCCTCCTCAACGACGACGATTTCGACGCCGTGCTCGAAACCCACCTTGTTGACCCCAAACTGCTCTTCCAAGCCAACGCCCCGAAATTCTTCACCGACCGGCGCCACCGCCTGCTGAAAATGATCGAAGAAGCCATGGGCATGACGGCCATCCACGACGTGGACGAAACCGACCTACACGCAGGTGAAGAAGGGCCCGGCGCATTTGCCTAGCCGCCCCCACGCCCGCGCCTGTGCCGCAGCCACCCTCCTAGTTGCGGCACTCCCGGTCGCCGGCTGCCTCTCGACGCCGCACCCCACCCCCGCAACCTCGACCAGCACCCCCACCAGCACCGATGACACCAAGGCGGACACCGGCATCAACCCCGACCTTATTGCCGCCCGCAACACCAACCTCAACCGACACGTTTCCCCCGACTTTCCCAACCACCCCATTGTTCTGCCCGACCGGGACCTCACCGGCGTGGACGCATCCCAACACTTCTTCACCACTTCGGAAACCCTCGTCGTCACCAGCAACGACCCCACCAGCCAACTCCGGGCCGCCTCCATTGCGGTGATCAGCCACGCACCCATGCTCACCCTCACCACCACCAACCGGGCCGCCATACTCAACGAGATCGCCCGCCTGAAAACCCACACCATCCTCATCGTTGGCAACATACCCCACCTGCCAGCCCAACCCGGAATCGACTACATCACCGACCCCGAAACCCCAGACGCCCTGGGAAAACTCACCGCCCTACAGTTTGTTACCCGCGCCGTCACCAACCCACGGCACATTCCCCACGCCATCGCTGACCTGGACGGCGACACCGCCGTCGAACTCGTCCCCGCATGGCACACCCCCACAAGCACCACCAGCACCACCGCGGAAACTTCCACCAGCACTGCTGCTGCCCCCGCAACCCGGCCCACACAAGCCCCCACCGACCTCAAAGCATTCCCCGCCCAATCGCGCCGAGACGCCGACACCGCCCCCATCGTCATCGCTACCGCCGTCTCCACCATAGCCGGCATCGCCACCGCCAAAGCCTTCGGCGCCACCATCCGAATACTCGAAGACCCCGACCCCCGCTACAGCCTCACCACCATGAAACAAGTCGCCGGCCTGGCCGACCAGCCCCTCATCGCCCTCGGCGCCCAATTCGGTACCGCTGCCGTCCTTGCCGACCGCATCCGCCGCGGTGAACGCACTCACCAATACCAGCCGGGACAATACCGCCGCGGCACTGTATACCCCCACCGCATCATCGTCGCGCACCCCATTAACCTCACCACCGCCCGCCCCGACAACCCTGTCGACATCGACGGCGAATTCGAACACCTACACGAACGGGTCATGCGCTACATCACCCCCGACCCCGAAACCCAAGTAACCCCCGCCCTCATCCTCACCGTCGATGGTCTCCGCCCCGAACAACTCCAACTCTGGTTGACCGAGGCCACCCGAAACAACACCTATCTCATACTCCACGGTGACTTCCACCACCTCACAATCTTCGAAACCATATTCACCAACCCCAACGTCGGTATGGCCCCCACTGGTGACCACGCCCAAGCCGCAACCTGGTTGGCCACCCTCACCCACGACCACAACCTCCCCCAGAAACTCCTCCTCACCTTAGATGTCACCACCGTCGAAGAAGCCCAAAACACCGCCACCCACCACGATGACCTCGCCCCCGTCGCCCTCATCACCGCAGAAACCCCCGACGACTACCACAAAATAGCAACCCAGCTCCCATCCGGCGTCACCCCCGGAATCAGCATTTCCGCACACAACCCCCTCAACGCCTGGGACATGACCCAACTCACGCCCCGACCACTCATGATTAACCGCGGATAACCACCAAGCTGGCAACCAGGACCGAAAACCACAAAACACCAGCGTAAACCCAAAAACCCACCCATGATAGCAGTAACCACCACACGGGAAACCTGTCGAAGAACAGGTAAAAACCCGCCGGGTCGTTTACACTATGGGCAAGTCACACGCCACCCGGCGGAGACCAAACCCCAATGACAACCACCATTCCAAGGAAAATCCAGGAGATTTCAACGTGAGCCACAACGGCAAACCGGTAGTCCTCATCGCGGACAAACTCGCGCAATCCACCATCGACGCCCTAGGGGACCAGGTAGAAGTACGGTGGGTTGACGGCCCCAACCGGCCCGAACTCATCAACGCCGTCAAAGACGCCGACGCCCTCCTCGTCCGCTCCGCAACCACAGTCGACCGGGAAGTTCTCGAAGCCGCCCCCCACCTGAAAATCGTGGGCCGCGCCGGGGTGGGGTTGGATAACGTGGACATTGCTGCCGCCACCGAACGCGGCGTCATGGTCGCCAACGCCCCCACCTCGAACATTCATTCGGCCTGTGAGCATGCGATTTCGTTGCTGCTCACCACCGCCCGCCAAATCCCCGCCGCGGACGCCACCCTGCGGCAACACACCTGGAAGCGGTCCGAATTCACCGGTGTGGAGATCTTCGGGAAAACCATTGGCATCGTGGGGTTTGGCCACATTGGGCAATTATTCGCCCAACGACTCGCAGCATTCGAAACCACAATCATTGCGTACGACCCGTATGCGAACCGGGCCCGGGCCGCCCAACTCGGGGTAGAGCTGGTCGCTGACCTTGGCGAGCTCATGTCCCGCGCGGACTTCGTTACGATTCACCTGCCGAAGACCCCAGAAACCGCCGGCATGTTCAACGCCGAACTGTTGGCGAAGGCCAAGAAGGGGCAGATCATCATCAATGCCGCCCGCGGTGGGCTCGTTAACGAGCAAGCCCTGGCCGACGCCATCCGGTCCGGGCACATTCGGGGTGCGGGCTTCGACGTTTTCACCACCGAGCCGTGCACGGACAGCCCTCTGTTCGACCTGCCGGAAGTCGTGGTCACCCCGCACCTGGGGGCCTCCACCGCAGAGGCGCAGGATCGGGCCGGCACCGACGTGGCGGCCAGCGTGCTCAAAGCCTTAGCCGGCGAGTTCGTGGCTGATGCTGTCAATGTGTCCGGCGGGCAGGTCAGCGAGGAAGTCGCCCTGTGGCTAGAGCTGGCCCGGAAGCTGGGGTTGGTGGTGGGGCGCATGCTCGCCAAAGCCCCCGTGCGCCTAGAGGTAGAGGCCCGGGGCGAGCTCTCCACCGAGGATGTGAACGTGCTGGGCCTGTCCGCGGTGCGGGGCCTGTTCTCCGGCATCGTCGACGAGCCTGTGACCTTCGTCAACGCGGATACCATCGCCGCCGACCGGGGAGTGACCATCGCCGTGACGACCGCACCCGAGTCCGTGTCCCACCGGTCTGTTTTGGATGTGACCGGTATCGCTGCCGACGGCACCCGGGTGAGCGTGGTGGGCGCGCTCACCGGCCTGGAGCGGGTGGAGAAAATCGTGCGCATTAACGGCCGCGGCATTGACCTGCGCGCCTCCGGGCACAACCTGTTCTTTAACTATTCCGACGCCCCCGGCGCGCTGGGTATCGTAGGATCCGCCCTGGGGAACGCCGGCATTAACATTGTGGCGGCCGCCCTCACCCAGGAATCCGGTGGTGAGTTTGCCGTCCTGATCCTCCGCGTCGAGCGGGAAGTCCCCGACGAACTGCTGGAATCCATCGCCGAGTCCCTCCATGCCGAGTCGTTCCAACTCAACCTGAGCTAGCCGCAGCATGCCTTACGACGCCCGATAGTGGGGGATGACCCACCGTCGGGCGTCGCTAAGCATAACCTAACTCTTTATTTTTTTCAGAATTAATCCTACGATGGGAGTAGAACCACCACAACAGAGAAGAATGCCCGGCGCTAGCTGCACAAAATAGCATCCCCGCGGCAGGTGCCTGGCATCATGGACGCAGGGAGCAACCATGCCACAACCACCAACAACCCCAGCACTAAGCCTCAACAACATCAACATTTCCATTGCGGGCAAGGAAATCTGTCACGATATTAACCTCACCATCAACCCCGGCGAATGCCACATCCTCATTGGGCCCAATGGATCCGGGAAATCCACCCTACTCTGCGCCATCATGGGCATCAAACCCTTCACCATCACTTCCGGCACCATCCTCCTCAACGGCGTCGACATCACCACTTATGGCATCACCGACCGGGCCCGCGCCGGCCTAGGACTCGCCTTCCAACGACCCGTCGGCCTAGAAGGCGTCTCCGTCCGCCGCCTCGCCCACGCCCTCGGCGCCACCCACCGGCTCGACGCCGCCGCCCACCGCCTCGGCGTCGACTACCTCATCGACCGCGACGTCAACACCGGCTTCTCCGGGGGCGAACTCAAACGATGGGAAGTCGCCAAACTCGAACTCCAAGACCCCCAAGTCTGCCTCTTCGACGAACCAGAATCCGGCGTCGACCTGCAACAAGTCGGCGTGGTCTCCACCGCCATCAACCACCTCATGTCCACCCCCACCGCCAGCGGAAAACACCGCGCCGCCCTCGCCATCACCCACACCGGTTTCCTCCTCGACGGCGTCGACGCCACCGCCGGACACCTCATGGTCGACGGCCGCATCATCGAAACCGCCAACCCCCGCGACCTCTTCGAACGCATCCGCCGCACCGGATACGTACCCACCGCATAACCCACGACCCACACCCCCCAAGGACACACCATGACCACCAACAACATTCCCGCCATCCACTCCGGCATCGGCCCAGCCACCGCCACCCCCGAACTCTTAACCACCATCGGCTGGGCGCCCGAAACCCAACGATCCGGCACTAGCATCCTCATCGACCACCACTTCGGCACCCTCACCTCCACCGACGGCGACGTCATCGTCACCACCCTCGCCGACGCCCTCGTCCGCTACCCCTGGGTCCAAGCCCTCGTCTTCGACCTCATCACCCCCGAAGAAGACGAAGTACTCCGCCGCGCCTTCGAATCCCAACGCGAACCCCTAGGCACCTTCACCTGGGTCAAAGACAACGCCCACGTCGAACTGCCCTCCCAAAGCTTCACCATCATGACCAAACCCCAAGAACGACAATTCGTTCACGACATCACCGTGATCGGGAAAAACGCCACCGTCGACTTCGTCTCCGGCGCCGCCGTCGCCCCCGAACTCACCCACGCCACCCACGTATCCGTCTCCGAAACCTACATCGGCGCCGGCGCCACCGTCCGCTCCATCGACGTCGACCGGTGGGGCGCCAACATGACCGTCCACTCCTATGACCGCACCAAAATCGACGAAAACGCCCGCGTCACCTCCGTCAGCGTCGCCGTATCCGGCCTTAAACAAAGCGTCAACAACTCCCACATCGAAGTAGCCGCCGGCGCCGCCATCACCGACCACACCATCCTCTTCGCCCCAACCGGCACCCGCCGCGACATGACCAACACCGTGTCACTCACCGGCCCCGGCGCCCAAGCCGAACAAGTCGCCCGCATGGTCAGCGACGGGGGAGTGATCGTCAACCGCTCCACCCTGGAAGCCGCCGTCGCCGAAGTACGAGGCTTCCTCGAATGCGACGGCCTCATGCTCCAAGACACCGGGCAAATCGAATCCATCCCCGCACTCGACGCAAAAGTAGCCCGCGCCCAACTCTCCCACGAAGCATCCGTCGGCATGATCGACGACGACAAAATGGACTACCTCATGGCCACCGGCCTCGACGAAGACCGCGCCCGCGACCTCATCGTCCAAGGCTTCCTCAACCTAGACGACCAACAAGTCCCCGCCTCAGTACGCGCCACCGTCGACAACCTCGTGACCGCCGCCCGGGGTGCCGAAAAAATGTAACCCCACCACCAACAAAACATGTCCGGGGGTGTGACTACCGTAAAACGTGTGATCACCTCCCTGACCCCACTGCAACCCGCCACACCAATCGCAAACCCCACCACCCTGCACGCCCTCGAATTCCCGCTCCCACAAGGCGGGAGCCTGGTCTGCCTCACCCCAAAAGAATCCATCCCCGCCTACGAAAACCTCTACGAAAAATACGGCATCACCTGCACCACCAACACCACAGTGGGCTACTGCGGGGACGACGGCATCTACCGATTTCCCGAATACGCCGCCCGTAGTGACCCGGACAATGCCGACATCGCCTTCGCCATCGAACTCCGACTCAGGAAAGTCCGAAACCAAGCACCCAACAACCGCAAAGCAGCATACCAAGCCCTCCGAACCATTGCGAAAGACGTGCCGCAAAGCATGCACCAAGTCTTTTGGGAAGAAGCCACCCGCATCCTCCTCACCACCCCCAAAAGCAAAACAGCCCACCTGAACGTCAAACACGCCTTCACCACCTCCCGCCGCCATGCCACCTGCACCGACATCGCCAAAACCACCGCCGTACTCGCAGAATTCGCCGCCCACCACGATATTGTGGACCCCGACATCATCACCGACCACATCAAAACCACCATCATCCCCGCCCGTGACGTCCCAGCCGGCCTCAACCTCCTCGTCGCCCCAGCAACCGGCGGCCTGCCCATCAACTCCGACGCCGTTATCCTCATGCGGCAACTCGGGCACCACGCAGCCCTCACCAGGGAAGAAGCAGACGCCCAACTCGTTGCCGCCCTCGCACACACGACAGACGGCTTCCGGTCACTTCCCCGACGCTTCTTCACCACCATGGACGGCCAGGCGCTAAGCCGGGCCATCGCCGCCAACCCCCATGCCCAACAACGCATCCTCGACCGACGCCCCCGCCATTTGGGCCTCAAACGATATCTTCGGCTCGTGCGGGACTCCGGCGCCTGGAACCATTTGGCAAAAACCCCTGGAAAACCGGCATATTTCTTCTGCCGCGAAATCTGCCGGACTGTGGTGCGGTTCGTCTGCGGCAGCGACTAACGCAACCCAAACCGCATGCTTGAAGCCGCGATAAAGCGCGGCCCGCCCTATACCCACCAATCGGGGTGATACACTAAAACCGTCCATTATGCGAGAAAGGAATTCCACAATATGAGACTGGCTGTGATTGGTGGCGACGGTATCGGCCCCGAAGTAACCGCCGAAGCACTGAAAGTACTCCGCGCCTGCCGCGACGACATCGACACCACCGACTACGACCTAGGCGCCCGCCGCTACCTCGCAACCGGCGAACTCCTCACCGACGACGACCTACGTTCCCTCAAAGAACACGACGCCATCCTCCTCGGGGCCATTGGCGCGCCGGGCGAGGTGCCGCCCGGGGTGTTAGAGCGCGGCTTGCTGCTCACCATGCGGTTCGCCCTCGACCATCACGTAAACCTGCGGCCGGCAAAGCTTTACCCCACCGCCACCTCGCCGCTGGCGAACCCCGGTGACATTGATTTCGTGGTGGTTCGGGAAGGCACCGAGGGCCTGTACTGCGGTAACGGCGGTTCCCTGCGGAAGAACACCCCCCATGAGGTGGCGTCCGAGGTCAGCCAGAACACCCGGTTTGGGGTGGAGCGGGTGGTGCGCGACGCCTTCGAACGCGCCCAACACCGCCGCAAGCACCTCACCCTGGTGCACAAGACCAACGTTTTAGTGCATGCCGGCGGCCTGTGGCAGCGCACTGTCGACGAGGTGGCTCAGGAATACCCGGATGTCACCGTGGACTATAACCATATTGATGCCGCCACCATCTATATGGTGACCGACCCGGCGCGGTATGACGTGATCGTGACCGATAACCTGTTTGGCGATATTCTCACGGACCTGGCCGGTGCGGTCACCGGTGGCATCGGGTTGGCCGCCTCCGGGAACATTGATGCCACCGGGGTGAACCCCTCCATGTTTGAGCCGGTTCATGGCTCGGCCCCGGACATTGCCGGGCAGGGGATTGCCGACCCCACGGCCGCGATCCTGTCTGCCGCAATGCTGCTGCGGCATTTGCGGGATGAGGAGAATGCGGCACGGATCGAGGCGGCCGTTGCCGCAGACGTGGCAGCCCGCGGCGACGAGCCGATTCGGACCGTGGCGGTGGGGGACCGGATTGCCGCCGCCGTGAAGCACTAGCGCGGTTTCCTTGAGGTTGCTTGGGGCGTTCTTCCGTCAGCCCCACCAACTGGGGGTAATTTAGAGGTAGCCCAAAACAGACATAGTAGTATGACCGTTATGCGTTTTGGACGAATTGCTACACCTGATGGCATGTTTTTCTGCACCATAGACGGTGCGGGTGACGACGAAAAATACCGGGTCATTAGAGATACCCCCTTTACTACCCCCAATTACACCGGCCAGGAGTACACCAAAGACCAGGTGCGACTCTTGGCCCCGGTGTTGCCCAGCAAGATTGTGGCCATCGGTCGTAACTATGCCGACCACGTGGCTGAGGTCTTTCAAAAGTCCGCGGAACACCTGCCGCCCACCCTGTTTATCAAGCCCCCCACGGCGGTAGTGGGTCCGGGTGCCGCCATTAAGATTCCCGACTTTGCCACCAAGGTGGAGTTCGAAGGGGAACTCGCGTTGGTGATCGGGAAGCCCTGTAAGAAGGTCAAGGCTGATGACTGGAAGTCCGTGGTGTTAGGTTTTACCATTATCAACGACGTGTCGTCCCGCGACCTGCAATTTGCCGACGGGCAGTGGGCTCGGGCGAAGGGTATTGACACCTTCGCCCCGCTTGGCCCGTGGATCGAAACCGATATTAACTCCATCGACGTGGACAACCTGCCGATCAAGGCCCACCTCACCCACGATGGTGTGACCGAAACCAAGCAGGATTCCAATTCCAGCCAGATGATTATGAACCTGGGTGAGATCATCGAGATGATCACCGAATCCATGACCCTTTTGCCGGGCGATGTTATCTGCACCGGGTCGCCGGCGGGGACCGCCGCCATGTTCCCGGGGGATTTCATCGAGATCGAAATCCCCGGCATCGGTAAGCTGGGCAATCCCGTCAAACGCGCCTAACCGGCAAATTCGAACGCGGTATCGACACCAATCGGTGTGTTCCCCTCAAAAAAGGGGGAGCGGCCGGTTGGTGTTATTTTTGTGCACCCGCGGGGCGAAGGCACAGGAATTGGTGCGCAGCCAGGCCTATGGGTAAAAGCATGAGCCACAGATTGACCAGCCACCATGAGATGCCCCACTCGGCCGGCTGTTGGGCGAAGAAACTAATGGCCATGAGCCCGGCCGCGTGCGTAAACGCCAGGGCGGTGATCTGGAGCGGCTGACTCAACTGATGGCGTTGTGGGGTGAAAGACCAGGCCAACCCCAGAATGATCGCCACGAGATCCAGAGGGACAAACGACCAATTCCAGGTGTGAAGCGTGGCGTCGTGAGCCCCCACGGTGATGACCCCGATGAGTGAGAGCGTCCAATAGCCTAAAAGGCCCAGGTCGGTGCCGACAAGTAATGCTTTGCGAATACACATGCCACTACTATACCGGCCGTCCGGTATAGTGAGGGTGTGAGTGAGAAACCCGACACCCCAACCGATACCCGCACCCGCATCCTCGATGCCGCCGGCCGCATCCTTGTCCGCGACGGCAGCGATGGCTTCACCATTGCCGCCGTAGCCAAGGAGGCCTGCGTGAGCAAGGGCGGCCTGTTTTACCATTTCGAATCCAAAGACCAGCTCATCGCCGGCCTCATCCAGCACTATGTTTCCGGCTTCGACCAGCTCATCGCCCAGGCCAGCGACGAACCCGGCGCCGCCACCCGCGCCTACCTGCGTTCCGCCGCCCAACCGGCACCCCGGCCAGTGCTTGCCCTCCTGGCGGCGGCAATCAGCAACCCGGCGGCGCTAGAAAGCCTGAACCAGCGCTATACCACGTGGCAGCGCCGGCTCGACCACGATGGCATTCCCCCGCACATCGCCACCCTTGTCCGCTGCGCCATAGACGGCCTGTGGTTGGCGGAAACCTTCGACCTGGCCGCCCCGAACCCCGCCACCCGTAGCCGCATGCTCGCTGAACTAGAAAAGCTCATCGACTAGCGGCCGCGATGCCGCAAGGTTCAGCGTCGTCAAGCATGCAATTATTGCCAGCGAACGTTTTCCAAATCCACGCCGTGTGCTTGGGCGTTGGCCTCAATAATGTCACGCAGCCACACTGCCAGGCCGTCGGCGAACCCGTCGTAGTACTGCTTGAACCGGGGGTCAGCAACATAGCTGCGGGCCAAAATCACGTGCTTGGAGTGGGTCACCGGGAACCAATCCAGCGACTCCCGGGCCATCTCCGCCAGCTCATTGGCCTCTGCGGAACCCGGTTTCACGCCCCGCCGCATTGCGTCAGCCAGCGTTTCCTGCACGTGGGATGTTTTCTCCCGCATTGCTGCCCAATCGGCCTCCGACATGGACTTTTGCTTTTCCATGGCCTGCGCCCACTCTTCGGTGTGGCCGTATTTTTCCTCTGCTTCGGCCTCCAACTCGGGGCGGTAAAACTCGCCCATGATTTCTTTCCGCCGAGCCTCGGGAACTTCATGAGTGCTCATTGCTTCCTCCAAAAGCGTATCCAGGGCATTCAGCATGCCCGAAATGTGATCTTGTTGCTGCAGGAGAAGCCGCCGCTGCGTCCGCAACTGCGTAACCACATCGGCGTTATCGCCCGATGGATCATCCAAGAGCTCCCGGATGGCCTGCAACTTCAACCCCACCGCCCGATACGTCAACACATCATGGATGCGCTGCATGTCGGACTCCGTGTACTGGCGGAAATCCTGCCAATCCCGATAGCTAGGAACCACCAACCCAATCTGATCCCAGTAACGCAACGTGCGCACTGTCAACCCAAACTGGGCGGCAACATCACCTATTGTGTAGGTTTCTTCTTCCTGCATGACTCCAACCCTAAAACCCTGACGCGACGTCACCACCAAACAGCGCTGGTGACACGCTGACATTAGCTTATCGACGCACTATAGTGGCACACCATGACTAATCAAACCCACGACATGTACCACGACCACGATGGGCCCCACTGGAGCGGCAACCCCAACCAGGCCCTCATCGCGGAAATTGCGCTTGTCCCCACCCCGGAATACTCCGCCGCCGCCCTCGACATTGGTGCGGGCGAAGGCGCTGACGCCATGTATCTTGCCACCCACGGCTATACCGTGACTGCCCTCGAACCCTCCGAAATCGCCAGCGGCCGCATCACCTGTGCCCTCACCACCGAGGACCTGCGGCGCCGCGTCACCGTCCGCACTGAACCGTTCGAAACCGCGCACCTTGAAGAATACGACCTGGTCACAGCGTTCTACACCCCGCTGCGGGACACCGAAGAAACCCTCACTAAACTCCTCGGCAGCATCAAACCCGGCGGCCACCTCATCATCGTGCACCACGACGACATCACCCACATGGCCCAGCGCGAAAACGCCGACATTACCGACTTCCTTACCCCCGACCGGTTGCACCAGATCACCACCAGCCGTTACCTGGATGACTACGAGGTTCTCACCCACGGCGAATTCACCCGCCACGTCACCGGCGGCATGGGGGCCGGCCATACCATCGACCGGGTCCTTCACATCATCCGACGCCCATAACAACACCCTGTAGCCGCAGGAACCCGGCACCCCGATGAGGCTGCCACCTGCCGGTTTCCCGCGGCCATCAACCGGATATAGCCCCAGCCCACCCATCCACTACACTAAGAAACCATGTCCGAAGTACGCGTTCGCTTTTGCCCCTCACCCACCGGAACCCCTCATGTGGGGATGGTGCGCACCGCCCTCTTCAACTGGGCCTACGCCCGCCACACCGGGGGGAAACTCATCTTCCGCATCGAAGACACCGACGCCGCCCGCGACTCCGAGGAATCCTACCAAGCCATCGTCGACTCCCTCACCTGGCTCGGCATGGACTGGGACGAGGGCGTGGAGAAAGGCGGCCCGCACGCCCCCTACCGGCAATCGCAGCGCATGGACATCTACGCCGACGTGCTGGAAAAACTCAAACAAGGCGGATTCGTCTACCCCGCATACTCCACCGCCGAAGAAGTCGAGGCCCGGCACAAAGCCGCCGGCCGCGACCCCAAACTCGGCTACGACAATTACGACCGTGACCTCACCGAGGCGCAAATAGCCGCATTCGAAGCCGAGGGCCGCAAACCTGTGTGGCGGCTCCGCATGCCCGACACCGACTGGGCCTGGACCGACCTGGTCCGCGGCGACATCGAATTCAAAGCCGGCAGCCAACCCGACTTCGTGGTCGCCCGCTCCAACGGCGCCCCCCTCTACACCCTGGTCAACCCGGTCGACGACGCCATCATGGGCGTCACCCACGTCCTGCGCGGCGAAGACCTGCTGCCCTCCACCCCCCGCCAGCTCGCCCTTTACGAGGCGCTCAAAGCCATCGGCGTGGCCCACCACACCCCCCAATTTGGCCACCTGCCGTTCGTCATGGGGGAGGGGAACAAAAAACTCTCCAAACGCGACCCCCAATCCGACCTGTTCCACCACCGGAGCGCCGGGATCATCCCCGAGGGAATGCTGAACTACCTGGCCCTCCTGGGCTGGTCCCTCTCGCACGAACGAGACATCTTCAGCATGGCGGAACTCATCGAAAACTTCGACGTCACCGACGTGTTGGCCAACCCGGCGCGCTTCGACCAGAAAAAACTTGAAGCCATCAACGCCGACCACATCCGCCAACTCCCGCTCGACGACTTCACCCGCCGGCTCCGCGACTACCTGGCCGAATACTACGATTTCCCCGCCGACTACCCGGAGCAGAAATTCGCCCTCCTGGCCGAATTGGTGCAAACCCGGATCAAAACCCTGTCGGATGCGTGGGGGCTGGTGAAATTCCTCGTCACCGCGGACGAGGACCTCACGCTCGACGAAAAATCGGCGAAGAAAAACCTGAAGGAAACCGCCATACAGCCGCTCGACGCCGGCATCGCCGCCCTGGAGCTTGTCGACAACTGGAACACCGCCGCCATCGAATCGGCCCTTTCTACCGCCCTCATCGACGATCTGGGCCTCAAACCCCGGGTCGCCTACGGCGCCCTGCGGGTGGGCATTTCCGGGCAGGCCGTGTCCCCACCACTGTTCGAATCCATGGAACTGTTGGGGAAGGAATCCACCCTGGCCCGGCTGCGGGCCGCCCGAGCAGTCACCCCCTTCGTGCCGGATACTTCCGCCGGCTCATAACCTTAAAAACCCACGGCCCCGGGCCTAGAAGAGCATTGTGCTCCTCCAGACCCGGGGCCACAAGAATTTGCGGATAGCCGGTTTGGCTTAGTGGCGGACCGGTTGCGGCTCCGCGCTAGCTTCGGCATCGGCTGGGGCGTCGGCTGCTGCGGTCTCGGTGCGCTGCACCTTCAACCACACGAAGAACCCCCACAGTACAAAGGCCCCATACACCAGGTACAACACGGCCGACGGGTAATAGCCGGCGGTGAGTAGCAGCGGAACGCCCACAATGTCCACACCAATCCACACCAGCCAAAACTCCGTCCAGCCGCGGGCCATGCCGTAGGTGGCGAGCATGGAGCCGGTGAAGATCCAGGCGTCGGCAAGCGGACCCCACGAACCTAGCTGCGTGAAGATCCATGCGCATACGAGCGTGGAAATAATGGCGAACGCCACCATGCCCACCCGCTCTCGGGTCGACGCCCAGTGCGGCTGCACCGCTTTCACGTCCTCGGCGGGCTCGGACACAATCGACCGCGACGGGTCGGTTTCGTGTGACTCACGCAGACCAGCCTTGCGGGCCTGCGACCAATTCCACCAACCATAGAAACTCACGATCATAAACATGACCTGCCGGCCGGCCTGCCCGTAAAGATCCAAATTTTGGGGGGTGTGGAAAACCCCGCCCAAAAATACCGTGAACAGTAGGGCATTGCCAACAATACCGATGGGCCACGCCCACACCATGCGCCGCATGCCGCCGAACGCGGAAGCAAGCCCGAACGCATTACCAATGATTTCCCGCCACAGAATTGACGCCCCGCCAATCGTCAGTGTGGCATTGAGTAGTTGAGTGAGAAGATCCACTTATGGTTACTCCTTAAAAATAAAGGAACGAACAAGAGTAAATCCTCAAGGCAATATGTAGTGATGTAGCCAGAAAACCAAAAATTTTCCGCCATTCTCTTCCATCCAGACTGTCACTGTCGGCTGTGGGATCACACCACAATCAGCTTGACCTTCTTGGAGAAAACCCCAAGAAGCGCTCGCGGGCTCGCCCCCAAAAGGGGGATCACCGCCGGTGGGGACTTTCACCCCGCCCTGAGAACGTATCCCTTAGTGTAGGACAAACCGGGGGGAAATGGAAGCCGAATTAACCAGCAAGTTTCGATAAGTGAACCACGAAAATTTGCCAAAGATTAACCCATAAATGGTGGTGAGGATTGTAACAACGAGGTATGGAAGGCGGATATATTCTATAGTCATTCTTATCACCAGTGGTGTTAAGATGAGATGGCTTCGATGCGGTCACCCGGCCCTATCGACACCCTACTAGCTATGGATTAGTTTATAACAATTGATTTTTAGGCTTGAAAACGTGTTACCTCAATCGGTTAAAAAGATTTTTAGCACCTCAGGTGCCGTGGCGCTCCTCACCGCCAGCGGCTTAGGCATTTCCAATGCGGAATCCGCTGAAACGCTGCGGCAATTCTTCGAGCGCACCGCTACCCCACAGGTCACTACTGTTGCGGACAGTAACGCTGCAGCGGACGCCTCGGCGCAGCCGTCGAAACCTGCGGAACCCACCATTGAGGACGACCACGGATCGAATCCCAACCCCCCGGTAGCGTCCGGTGACACCCAAAGCATCACGCTCACCACCAAGGATGGGACCCAGCGCCGCTACATCATGCATGTGGGCGCCAACTATAACCCCGACAAACCCAACCCCATTCCGGTGCTCTTTAGTTTCCACGGGTGGGACCAGTCGGTGGACTCCTTCATGGAATCCTCCGCCTATCAAAACACCCGCGCCTGGAATGACGCCATTGTTATCTACCCGGAAGCGCTCGACGGGGCCTGGGAGGCAGCGCCATACGCCACAGGTAGGCCAGGCAAAGACCTCGCTTTCGTGGAAGACATTATCGCCGATGTGGACAACAACTACCTCATTGACCGGCACCGCGTCTACGCCAGCGGATTCTCCAACGGCGGCGGCATGGCGGCTGTTGTTGGCTGCCACCTGCCGGACAAGTTCGCCGCCTTCGCCTCCGTGTCGGGTGCCTACTATCAGCAGGTCAATGTGGGCTGTTCCGAGCGGCCTATCCCCGCCATGATTGTGCACAACGTCGACGACCCCGTGGTCCACTACAAAGGTGGGCCCCGCAACGGTGGCCAACTCATCCCCGTCTACGAGGTCGCCTACCAGTACGCGCATCGTAACCATTGCGACCTGCTGCCCCCCACCAGCAGCGACATTACTAACGGCACCCGCCTGACCTTCAATAACTGTGAGGAACCCACCCAGCACATCAGGGTCAATGTTGGCGGCCACACCTGGCCCCGCAACCCCGATATTGCATTTGAAGCCTGGCAATTCCTCTCCAGCCAAGCCCGCTAGCTGCAACCGCCTATCGACGCTTGTCGACGCGCGCCGCCGCCCCACAGTGGGGGCGGCCCAGGGTGGCCATTGACCAGGGAATTTGCCAAAGTAAACGCTTTATTGTTATATTTCTTCCTGTTGCCCAGCATGATCACGTGTGAAGCAACACGGAGAACACTCCACAATGGCCTATGGTGTAATTGGCAACACAACGGTTTCTGGTACCGTCATTCTAGGTTCGAGTC